>ULLI01028066.1_pt1 | contig 8721 bp, 5 predicted proteins | sample 1951351 | NCBI WGS metagenome assembly ULLI01 (sample SAMEA4835520, study PRJEB28245) | human gut metagenome | biome: gut microbiome; material: fecal sample | place: Denmark | collected 2008 | reverse complement strand
GGGACATTCCGGCAGGGTAAGCGTATAGAGGGCCAGCACGATACTCAATGCTCCCGACACCACATACTGCATGGATGTCTCCTGCATCGCCGCGCCGCGGAAATGCACCAGGTCCACGAACCACATCGAGCAGATAAAGCCCACCGTCCCCCAGACCCTGATAGGCGGAAAGTCCTTGACGGGATCTTTTCCTGCGTTCTCGAGAATGGTGTAGGCCACCGAGTTGGAAATAGCGATAGTCGGCATGAAGAAGGCGATACTTACCGCGTACAGTCCGAACAGAGTGCCGTACTGCACCGCCTCCCCGGCCGCCACGCCGTAGATACCGGCCCCTATCATGGCCGCACCTGCCAGACCGTGGCATATTCCCAGCAGCCTCTGTGCCGGAATCCATTTATCCGCTATGATACCCATTATGGCGGGCATAAATATCGACACTATGCCCTGGATAGCGTAGAACATACCTATCCTCTCGCCGAACCCCACTCCGGCCAGGTACCGTCCCTGGCTGGTCAGATAAGCTCCCCATACAGCGAACTGCAGGAAGCTGAGTAGAATCAGTCTCAGTTTATATCCTTTCATATGTTCAATTATTTCTCAATCTTCAGTCCGTGGAAGACAGCCGTATAACCGTCATTGGAATCCGTCACCACGATACGCACCTCCGTCACGGGCGCGGACGGCGTGAAACTCAGCTCGCCGTGATACAGTTCTCCTGCCCGCACCACAGAGCCGTCCTCCACTGTATATTCCACATAAGCATCTGTCACATAGAACATCCCCGACGAGGGAGCTCCGCTGGATACCGTAATCCGGCTGCACTCCACCGGCGATGCCATCGTGTAGGTCAGCACATCCCCCTTCCGGAGCACCCGGTCCGAATATCCGGTACCGCCCCGACGGGCCAGACTCTCCAGATTGCCCTCAAGCAGGGGGAAATTGCTCCCGACCGTCATCTCAGGGTCGATGTAGTGACAAAGGTCAATATTGGAGGCTCCCACGGCAATACTGCTCAGCCCGTCCCCGAAGAAAGTCGCGAACCGCATCCGTTCAGGAGCATCCGTCACAATCTCCCCGCGGCATACCGGAGAGGACGCCGTCGGAGTGCCGTCCACCGCATACCTTACCACCGCCGAAGGATGGGGAGGTCTCACCCGCAGACTTCCGCTGAGGCTGTCATAGACCACCTCGGGAGGCGCCACGCGGAAGGCAATGCCGCTCATGTACAGACGGGAGAGATGCCCTTCGTACAGCCTCCTCTCAAAATCGGCGAAATCCCGGTTATCCCTGCTGCTCCAGCCCACCTCGGCCAGAGCGCACAGACGCGGAAAGAGCTGATATTCCATAAGCCTGGGCGGCCATGCCATCAGTTCTGCCCACAGACCGGCCTGCACTCCTACTATCAGGGCACTGTCGGCCGGAGCCCCCGTCAGAATCTCGTCCGGCTCAAGCGAATAGGTCTTGGACAGCGGCACTATCCCGGCCCAGCTGTGCCCTCTCTCGGCACGCGACTGCTTCATGTCCAGATAGCAGTACTCCCCTATCTGGACTACTGTCCGGTAGCCCTTGTCCACCGACATACGTCCGCTTTCCACGCTCCTCCAGGCATAGACCATCGAGGAAGTATCGTAGCGGGCATCGGATATGACTATCTCGTCCCAGCCGGCCATCTTACGGCCCAGTCCGTGGATAATCTCCTCAAGACGGTACACGAAATAGCTGTGAAGTTCCTGCGCCCCGTCCAGTCCCTTCTCCCGGGCCAGAGCCTGACAGTGCGGGCAGTTGTTCCACGGTGTATGGTCCACCTCGTCCCCTCCGATGTGGATGTACTCCGAGGGGAAAAGCGAGGCTATCTCCTTGAAGATATCCCGCAGTATCCGGTAATTTTCCTCCCTGGCCACGCAGAGCACGTTGTCGGTCTCCCCGTTGGCACTGATATACGGCACGTCCACCGGACAGGCCATATCCGGGAACACTCCCACCAGAGAACGGCTGTGACCCGGCAGGTCTATCTCCGGGATGATTTCTATATGACGTTGGGCAGCGTACTCAACCACCTGACGTATCTCTTTCTGAGTGTAGTATCCTCCATAGCGGCCGTGTCCCTGACCATAGGCAGCGGGACTCACCTCCCCGTCTCCTCTCCAGGCTCCTTTCTCAGTGAGTTCCGGATATTTGCGTATTTCTATCCTCCAGCCGTTGTCATCGGCCAGATGCCAGTGGAAACGATTGAGCTTATGAGCCGCCATCCAGTCGATAAGCCTGAGCACATGTTCAGTGTCAAAGAATGTGCGGGAGACATCCAGCATCGTCCCGCGGTAGCCGTATCGGGGTGAGTCATCGACAGTCACCGCATCCAGAGCATAGCGGGTGAGTTCCAGGGAGGTCTCTCCGTACACGGCGGGAGGCAGCATCTGCAGCAGGGTCTGCACTCCGTAGAATATTCCGGCCGAGGCCGAGGCCTCGATGCGCACCCCCTCCGTATCCACACTCAGGGAATATGCCTCCGGGCCGTACCCTTCGGTCAGAATCAGGCTGATGCCTCCCTCAGAAGGAGTATCCGCCACGGGAATGTCGAATGCAAATACAACGGCGAGGCGATCCCTCAGATAAGCTGCCTCGAAATCCAGGCCGGGAGAGGCATACAGGGCCGCCCCCCTCTGAAGCAGCAGCTGTCCCTCTCCAGGCTCAATACTCAGGGGACGCGGGACAATACTGCTGTAGGTCCGGGCCCCCAGCAACGAGGCGGCTACTGTCAGAGCCAGCAGGATGGTTATGGTCTTCTTCATATGGTCAGGATAAGAAGATTACAGTATCTCGAATATATCGGCAATCCCCTCGACACTCACTCTGGCGGTTCGTGGGTCCAGGCTCAGCTCCAGATAGGACTCGTCGGTCACCGTCTCTCCGAGACGTATTCCGTCGGAGCTGTACTGCTGGATGACAATACTGCCGTGGGGCCTGAGCAGCAGGATCCGGAGGTTACGGCGCTCTTCCCCGAAGGGAATCTGCATCGAAAGCGTACCGTCAAGAGTATAGTAGGAACGGGGGTCACGGTCGAAGGCATACACGGCCCTTACGATGTCGGGGGCCTGTACTCCGAAGTCCAGGTCCTGGGTCCGGCGGGGGTTGACGCTGAATGTACGGATTGCGCACCAGTTGGTCTTGTCGGACTCGAGCTTGCGCAGACGGACGTAACGGGCGTCCACGCCACGGCCCTGCCACTTGATAACATACTGATGGTCTATGGTGTCGATGAGCGGATACCACAGGCGGCCGTCCTTGGAAGCCTCGAGAGTGGCCAGGTCGAAGTAGTCCACATCGTCAGTCGAGTTGCGGCCCTGGAGGATATCCACCTCCCTCAGACCCCGGACGATACCGAGATCCACTCCGATCCAGTCCCCTGTCTTCTGCCCGTAGGCCGACGTATAATAGGTGGTGGAGTCATCGTCGAACATCAGTTTTCCGGATACGGTCCCGGAGTTGGGGAAGGAGCCTATGGCCGTATAGGAGAAAGGTCCGCGTCCGGCCAGACGGCGGTAGAAGCCGTCCACCATATCGTCCATGGCGTGCTCGTAGAAAGGCTGAAGCTTGAGAGTTCCGGACTTGTGGGCCTCGTATGCAGCCCTGTCAGCAGGGTCCATAAGATTGGCCACGTATGCCGCCCAGAAAGACGCATTGTCCCCTGCCTCATACATCCTCATGAGGTCGAGAGCCCTGCGCCCTCTCTCCCCAAGCTTTGTGAACTCCTCCAGCCAGGGATCCAACTCGCGCATGAGGGCATCGTTCCGGCATTTCTCCGACATCCGGGCATGGGTTTTCTCCACCTCCTCGAAATCCTCCATCAGAGCCGCATACTGCTGCTCCGTCCAGTCTTCCCCGAGACGGAATGTCTCTGTCTCCCATGACTCCTCACGGCGGTAGCCGGACTCGGTGTCACAGGAGTGAATCGCAAAGGTGCGGTATGCATCCCGGGCTTCGGCTCCTGCCAGCATGGTCAGAGCTCTCTCCCAGTTGGCCAGGGGATCGTAGTCCTTGATATTCCAGGCATAGTCGGCCACTCCGTAGAGGGCCAGTCTGGAAGCCTCGGCATGTTCCATCGGATTGCTTACCAGACCACAGAGATTCTTGGAACTCAAGCTGTTGTCCAGACCATAGGCCGGTCCCTGCATCACGATATTGCGGCAGTAATCGGTCACGGGGAAGTTCCACCATACCAACGCAGGACGCTGTATCCTATCCCCCACCCACTTGAGGGTCGAGGAGGTCACGTCGCTGCACACCGCGTCACCTGTCCAGAATACACGGACAGAGGGATTGAGCTCGCGGCCGTAGACAGCCAGGCTGCCACTGTCAGTAGGATTGGCCCAGGAACGGTTGTAGTCTGTAGGGCAGATAATCAGAGGGGCCACGTCCTCCTTGACAGCCACGAACTCGGCTGTAAGCCGGTTGAGCAGTTCCACCTGCCGCATAGGATCGGTACCCTCTCCGGAGATATCATCGAAGAAGATGGCGAATGCCCTGACACCCAGGTCGTACATTGCCTCGAACTTTGCCACCAGACGGCCGTAGTCCTCCTCGTTCCACTGGATATCCTGACCGGGATGTACTGCCCAGACGAAATCCACGCGGTTGCGCTCGCAGGCACGCACCAGTTCCGATATCTCCCTGGCCTCAACGGCCGGATAGGGGTCGCGCCAGTAGGGCGAGCTGTGATACGGGTCGTCCTTGGGCCCGTAGATATAGGTGTTCATCTTGTAACGGCCGAAGAAGTCAATCAGGGACAGACGGGCCTGGTGGGACCAGGGTGTGCCGTAGAACCCCTCGACCACTCCGCGGGCGGGCAGGTCAGGCCAGTCATTGATGCTGAGGCAGGGCAGCTGTCCGTCAGGATTCTGCTCCACTAGCTGGCGCAGGGTCTGCAGGCCGTAGTACGCGCCCAGACCGTCGTATCCCATGATGGATATGGCGTCCTCATCTATGTTGAGCAGATAGGCGCCCGATACTGCCTTTGCCCCGGCCTTGACGGCCTTTCTGGGATGAAAGTCGATTTCGAGTCTCAGGGACTTCTTGTCACCGTGGACAAGAAAGTCCACATCATGGACAAATGCCTCCTGCCGGTCAATGACGCGCACGCCTCCGGAAACGTCCACCGTCCCTTCCTGAGGATGCATCTCAATGACGTGGGGAGTAGGGTTGATTACCGGAGCTGCGGACTCAGCCCCGGCTGCCCGAAGGGACACCGAAAGCAGGAGAGATACCAGCAGCAGTGAGATTTTTCTGAAACAATTCATATTCTGTACTTTATTCGATTGTCATATAACGATACTCAAGTGCAGGGCTGACGGTCACGGCATCGCGGACCTGCGGAGCGGCCGCTCCGCAGGTCCTTGACGGACATGGTCCCGTCCTCCTTGTCGAAAGATACCGATATCACGCCGGTGGACAGGTTCCATGAACCGGCGGTCTCCTCAACCGTATAGTACACTCCCCTGCGGGGATTCTGCACGAGAATATCGGCATGAGGATCCGCCTCCGGGTTGCGGACGATGCCGCCGTTGTCGTCCCGGAAGAGACGGAAAATATCCGGAGCGTAGAAATCCACAGTCATGCGGTGGCCGTCGCTGAGAATAAGCTCGGCCGATGTGGGATTGAGGCGCCTGACCTCTATCACTGACTCTTCTGCAGCCCCCGTATTCCCGGCCGAAGCGTCCGGAGCGGAGACTGATGACACCGCTGCAGCGGCAAGAATCAGGAGCATTGTCTTTGTCCCTCTGAAATCCATATCTGAAATTTTCTAAAATACTTACAAATATAGCATTTTTCAGCCACCGCCGCCTCTTCTTTCCGGAGGAACTTCCACCCGGGCTGAAAGAGACAGAACATTCTGCCGGGAATAGTTGCAAATCTCAATTATTTTACCCTTATTTGCTTAAAATTTGAAACAAACACTAACCTTCATTTTTATGGACAACAACATCCTGAAGTACAACATCAATCCTCTCGTCAACGCCATCGGGAAGACCCCCGATCAGTTCACCAAGGAGGACATAATCAATTTCATCACAGCCAACGACATCCGTGTCGTCAACTTCCGCTACATCGCGGGCGACGGCAGGCTCAAGACCCTCAACTTCCCGGTCAGCAGCCTCCAGTACCTCGACCTTATCCTCTCGTTCGGAGAGAGAGTGGACGGCTCCAGCCTGTTCTCCTACATCCAGGCCGGGTCGAGCGACCTCTATGTCATTCCCCGCTTCTCCACCGCCTACCTCGACCCCTTCGCCGAGATTCCGACCCTGGGACTGCTCTGCTCCTATTTCACCAAGGACGGACTGCCCCTGGAAAGCTCTCCCGAATACACCCTGAGAAAGGCCCACGAGGAGTTCAAAAAGACCACCGGCTACACCTTCGAGGCCATGGGCGAGCTGGAGTTCTACGTGATCTACGACGATGACTGCTGCTTCCCTTCGGAGAACCAGCGCGGCTACCACGAGTCCACCCCGTTCACCAAGGTAGAGGCCTTCCGCACCGAGGCAATGAAACTGATTTCCCAGGTAGGCGGCAACATCAAGTACGCCCACTCCGAGGTCGGAAACTTCACGCTCGACGGCAAGGTGTACGAGCAGAACGAGATCGAGTTCCTCGTATCGCCCGTGGAATCAGCCGCCGACCAGCTGGTGATGGCCAAGTGGATCCTCCGCACCCTCGCATGGCAGTACGGCTTCGACATCACCTTCGCCCCCAAGATCACCGAGGGAAAGGCCGGAAGCGGACTGCACTTCCACACCCGCATGATGAACGGAGAGCATTCGGTAATGCTCAAGGACGGCCGCCTCTCCGACGAGGCCCGCAAGGCTATCGCCGGATACATGACCTGCGCCTCCTCGCTGACCGCATTCGGCAACGCCAACCCTACCTCCTACTTCCGTCTCGTACCCCACCAGGAGGCACCCACCAGCATCTGCTGGGGAGACCGCAACCGCTCCGTGCTCGTGCGCGTACCCCTCGGCTGGACCGGCAAGAGCGACATGTCCGCCATCGCCAACGGCCTGCCCCAGAACCCCGATATCGTAATGCCTGACAAGCAGACCGTAGAGCTGCGCTCCGGCGACGGATCGGCCGACATCCACCTGATGCTCGCCGGACTGGTGACAGCCGCCCGCATCGGCTTCGAGCTGCCCGACGCACTGGAGATAGCCAAGAAGACCTACGTGGACGTAAACATCCACGACGACAAGAACGCAGCCATCCTCAACTCCCTGGCCCAGCTGCCCACCTCCTGTGCAGAGTCAGCCGACGAGCTGGAGAAGAACCGAGCCCTCTACGAGGCCAAGGGAGTCTTCTCTCCGAGCATGATCGACGGCCGCATCGCGATGCTCCGCGCCTACAACGACGCCAACATCCGCGAGGAGACCGCCCGCGACAAGGGACTGATGCTGGAGCTCGTCAAGAAGTACTACCACTGCGGATAACACCTGATACTCCGCACAATAAGGAAAAAAGGACATCTGCCACAGAAACAGATGTCCTTTTTTCCTTATTAACCTAAACTTAACCTATGAAAAAACTATCACTTCCACCATATGCAAACCGCGTGCCACGATTACGGGACAACGTATCGGGACTTTTGCACAGGAGGTGGTCCGGAAGCCGCCCCCGAAGTCTCCCCGGCCCTTATCGAAGCCTTGTAAGGCTCTGAGGGATTGAGAGGATCATACTGCGGGACGGGTCTTGACACCTGGTAAACCCTGGGGTCGAAATTAGGGTCGAGAAATATCATGTCATCGAACTCCGGCCTTCCGCCTACCTCCACGGGCGGCACCAGCGACTCCCATGTCCCCACCGTCCCGAAATTGAACAATCCGAGCATGAGGGTAAGAATCCGGACGGCGATGGAAGGGTTGCGCTGCAGCTCACGGACAAACTCCGGAGTCTCATTGATCATGCGGGTCAGTATCAGCCTCCTATCCCGCGCCAATATTTCCTCGACAGAAAGCTGCCTCTGCGTTCCCCATTCCGTACCAGTACCACTACCTGCTCCCGTTCCCATGTCCGGTACGGGCAGCCTGGCCGGCAGCAGGGCCGATGGAGACAGGGTGCCGCCTCCTGCCTGAACATCCCCAAGATGCTCATTGTAAAATGCACTCAGCCGGTCGGACCACTCCTGCCTCATCTCCTTCAGGCGAGCCGCCCTCACCTGAAGCGAAAGCTCTCCGTACACAATCCGACGGGCCACATCCGCGACCGAGTCCGCCGCCCGCGCATCCAGCAGCCCAGTCCTGATGGCCCGGACCATTGCAGCCCTCACGTCTTCCTCATACTGAATGACAAGTGTGGACAGGGAATCCTCGGGAGCACTGCCTTGCCGTTCAGAATCCACCAAAGCAGCCCCCACGCGGCTGTAATCTTTCCAGCCATAATCCTCACGGCCGTCTGCACACCGGACTTCGGCATACCGGAGGCCAGCTCCATCGCAGGGGACAGCCCCGCTGCATGGAACAGACATGAGCACCCCAGCAGCAACCATGACCAGGGCCAGGATATCCAGCGACATTCTTCCCATACACGCCATTTTGAAAATTTGTTCCGCGAATATAGTGATTCTGCAATATCTGCAAAAATCTGCAATACGATATGTGCACATACTTCGATGTCCTCCGATGCAGCAAGCTCCCATCGATTGCCTTCTCTTGTAAACGGTAACGGGAAGTGCACAGATTT
>ULLI01016126.1_pt1 | contig 8822 bp, 6 predicted proteins | sample 1951351 | NCBI WGS metagenome assembly ULLI01 (sample SAMEA4835520, study PRJEB28245) | human gut metagenome | biome: gut microbiome; material: fecal sample | place: Denmark | collected 2008 | reverse complement strand
GAGACAGTAGCTATGGTAAATGAATATAAACCTATTGAAGCCGCAAAACTTCCGCAGGCTGTTCAAGATGCTATCAAAAAGAATTATGCGGAATCTACAATCAAGGAAGCCTCTGTTGATGAAGCTGCTAAAACTTACAAGGTTATCCTTACCGGTAAAGATGGAAAAGATACAACCGTTGTATTCAACGAAAAGGGTGAGATTCAAAAATAATCTAATTTGTTTTAGAGAAGATTAGAGGCTATCTCAAAATAGAAAAATGGGATAGACCTTATAAGTTGCAACATAAAGATCTCCTGTTTTAGCCTTAGTTTATCCTAATTATATGGCTAAAAGCAGGAGATCTTTTATTTTTAGGTTTCAATCTATAAGATTTTTACTTTAGCAATCCTATTTTGAACAGCTTCTGTATTTAAGGGCTTTTTTACACAACTATTTTTTTTACGAATTTGATAATAGCCCACTGTATTTTCTCGTAATTGAATAAATAGTCTGATAAGGATAAAATCTTTCCAAATCATGAAACTGATGTTTAAAGATTCATCAGCAAACACTATCCAAATGGAAAACGACAGCCATCACAAACTCTTTTAATCAATCCCGCCCCCTAAGGCATGATAAAGGCTGATGACTCCTTGTATTTCGTCAAAACGATCCGATGCAGCATCCAGTTCTGCCTGCAACAAGGTTTGACGCGCTGTCAGTACCTCCAGATAATTTTGTGAACTGTGTTTCATCAATAGTTCCGCACTACGCACAGCCGATGCAAGAGATATGATTTGCTGTTCTTCAAGCTGCAATCTACCTCTTGCCGTCTGCCATTGTACCAAAGCATTGTTTACCTCCATACCGGCATCGAGAAGGCTCTGACGAAAAGATAGCACCGCTTCTTCCTGTTGTGCCCTGGCTACTTTCAGGTTTGCAATGTTCTGCCCTCTATTAAAGAGTGGCTGCACGAGTGAGCCTACGGCCGACAAGAGCCATTGGCCGGGATTGGTAATTGCGGCTCCCGCTGCATTGGTCCATCCGGCGGAACCACCCAGTGTAATTGACGGATAGAAAGCGGCTACAGCCTGGTTGGTGACATAGAATGCAGCGGCCAGTTCAGCTTCACTCTGACGTATATCCGGGCGGCGTTGTAAAAGTTGTAAGGGAACGCCCACTAAAAGCGTGTCCGGAAAGGATTGGGTGTCAAGGGTTGATCGCTCAATGCTGGCCGAAGGTGTACCAAGCAGCGCGGACAGAGAATTTTCCAACTCGGTAATCTGCCGTTCCAATGAAAGCAATGAGGCATCTACCGATAACTTACTCGCTTCAGTCTGCGCTACTGCCATGTCAGTTGCTTGCCCGGCTCTTTTCAGAGCCTTCATTACCCTAAGATTCTCAGCCCAGTTTTCTGCTGTACGACGGGTGATTCCCAGTTGCTCATCCAGCATCAACAACATATAGTAGTTATTCGCAATAGTCGCTATAAGTTGCGTCTGCACGGCCTGCCGGTAAGCTTCATTCTGTTCCAGTACAGCACGAGCCTCACGCTTGGCATTGGTAAGTTTACCAAATATGTCAATCTCCCAACTCGCAGAAACTGCCAAATCGTAACTTTTGGTTGTGTTACCATGTTCCGCCTTGCTAATCGTACCCTGCGGGCTTAAATCAAGGGAAGGCAGATAAGAAAGCCGTGCCGACTTAAGAAGAGCTTCAGCCTCCTTGACACGCAGGCGAGCAATACCCAGATCAGAATTGTTGCAAAGCCCTTTCTCAATAAGGCTTTGCAATTGCGAATCCGTAAAAAGTTCTTTCCACGATAGGTCTGCAATAGAGGCGGTGGTATCGGCAGACAAAGCCGGCTGATGATAAAGACTGTCAACAACCGACACATCGGGTCGTTTATAGGTCCGATAAATTGAACATGAACTCAATCCCACCGATAAACATATGCATATTATTATTTTTTTCATACACTCAAAATTATCTATATTCAGATTATTGATCTTTTTCTTCCAATTTGGGCAATTGACGTTCAGGCATGAAACGTTCCTGCAAATATTGGAACACGATGAACAGCACCGGTACGATGAAAAGCAGGGCGACCGTACCAATCAGCATACCGCCGACCGTACCCACACCAATAGAGATATTGCCGTTAGCTCCCACGCCCGAAGCAAACATCAGAGGAAGCATACCAAAAATCATAGTCAGCGAAGTCATCAAAATCGGACGTAAACGAACTTGGGCGGCTGACACTGCCGCCTGGGAGATGCTCATACCCTGACGGCGGCGTTCCGAAGCATACTCTGTAAGGAGAATCGCAGTCTTGGCCAGAAGCCCGATCAACATCAACAGACCGATTTGCAGATAAATGTTATTCTCCAAACCAAACATTTTGGCAAATAAGAAGCTACCGGCAAGACCGAAGGGAACCGAGAGGATGACCGCAATTGGTACAAAAAGACTTTCGTAAAGGGCGCATAGTATCAAATAAATAAACACTACACAGATGACAAAGATGATAGTAGTGGAACTTCCCGTTGAAGCCTCTTCACGTGACATGCCGCCAAATTCATATCCATAACCGGCAGGAAGCGTCTCTTCCGCCACCTCACGCAATGCCTGAATAGCCTGCCCTGTACTATATCCGTCGGCAGGGATACCATTGACATTGATGGCCGAGAACAGATTGAAACGGGAGAGCGTTTCGGCTCCGTATACACGTGTCAGTTTCAAGTATTGTCCTACGGGAGTCATCTCTTCCTTATCATTCCGCACGAACATATTGTTTAGTGCCTCCGTATCCAGACGGTATTCAGGCGGAGCCTGCACCATCACCCGGTACAATTTGGAGAAACGGTTCATGTTGGATGCATAGTTACCGCCTATATAACCTGACAAGACAGAAAGTACATCGGATGGGGAAACCCCGTTGCGTTTACAGCGTGAGGCATCCACTTCCACCAGATATTGAGGGAATTTGGTATCAAATGAGGTAGTGGCACGTGCAATTTCAGGACGGGCATTCAGTTTGTCAATCATCTGCCGGGTTATGGAAAGTAAATCCTCTATCTTACCTCCCTTCTGGTCCTGTACATAAATCTCAAAACCACTGCTCACTCCATAACCCGGAATCATGGGTGGAGCGAAAACCATAATATCAGCCGAAGCTATGTCAGCTGTACGACGATATATTTCAGATATTACAGAATTTATATCATCACCCTTTTCCGTGCGTTCACTCCAGTCCCGCAGGCGGACGATGAACATACCATTGGCCGCACCTTGCCCGCTAATCATGGCGTTACCCGTAATTTTGGAGAACATGCGGATTTGTGGAATATCCTTGATACGGCGGTCAATTTCATTCATCACCAGTTTTGTCTCTTCCAGGTTACTTCCCGGAGAAGTACGCACGTCAATGAATACCGTACCCATATCTTCCTGGGGTACAAGACCGGTTTTGGTCGTCTTCATCAAGAAAAATAATCCGGCACCGGCCACTATCAACAACATACCGGTCAGCCATTTGCGTTTGATCATAAAGAACACCCCGCCCTTGTATTTCATTACGACACGATGGAAAGCTGTATCAAAGGCTATGTGAAAACGAGAAGAAAAACTCATCTTCTCTCCCTGCTTCACATCTCCGTGCGGAGTCATGATGAGCGCACAGAGTGCCGGACTCAAAGTCATCGCATTAAGAAGGGAAATACCCACAGCTACGGCCATCGTAAGACCGAACTGCGTATAGAATGTACCGGTAGTCCCTCCCATAAACGATACCGGAATAAATACCGCCATGAAGACAAAGGTTGTGGTGACAAGTGCGGAGGTGATACCTCCCATGGCATTTATTGTGGCCAAATAAGGAGACTTGTATCCTTCATCAAACTTCGCCTGTACAGCTTCGACGACAACGATGGCATCATCCACCACCGTACCGATTACCAATACCAATGCAAAAAGTGTCAGCATATTCAAGCTAAATCCCGCTACGGCAAGAAATGCAAAGGTACCAACCAAAGAAACAATGATTGAAATGGCCGGTATGAACGTGGAACGGAAACTCTGCAAAAACACATAAACTACAAGGATTACAAGGATGATAGCCTCGAAAAGCGTCTTTATAACATTCTTAATAGAGGCATCAAGATAATCCTTCGTACTCATCAAATCAGCTATTTCCATACCTTTGGGAAGAGTTTCCCGGATATCCTCCACCACCTTATCAATTTCCTCGATAATCTCGTTCGCATTCGAGCCTGAAGTCTGGGCAATCATACAGTTAGAACCCGGATGACCGTTCACCTCGCCAATGTAAGTGTAAGTACGCGATCCTAATTCGACAGTGGCCACATCCTTCAACTTCAGCTCTTCGCCACTGGGAAGCGATTTGATGACCATATTCTCATAATCCTGTTCAAATTCATAACGGCCACGGTATTTGAGCACATACTGGAATGTATTTTCCGACTCTGCTCCCAACGTACCGGTCGGTGCTTCAAGGTTCTGTTCATCGAGCACTTTTGTAATGTCGTCCGGAATCAGACCGTAACGTGCCATCTTTCCCGGATCGAGCCAGATACGCAGCGAATAATCCGCTCCCATCACATTGACCTCACCCACACCGGCAATACGTGCCAGACGAGGTTCAATATTAATTTTCAGATAATTGTTAAGAAACTTCTCATCAAATGAGTTATCCGGGCTGTACAAGGCCAAAGCCTTAATATTACTGGTCTGGCGTTTACGCACGGTAACACCGCTTCGCGTAACCTCGGCAGGAAGTAATCCCTGAGCGGAAGCGATACGGTTCTGTACGTTCACAGTCGCCATGTCCGGATCTGTCCCTTGACGGAAATAGATACGGATATTGGCTGAACCGCTGTTAGTGGCTGAAGAGGTCATGTACATCATGTTCTCCACACCATTCAGTGCCTCTTCCAGAGGAACAACTACACTCTTCTGTACCGTTTCGGCATTAGCACCGGTATAAGTAGCCTGCACGCTTACCGTAGGAGGAGCAATTTCAGGAAATTGCTCGACAGGCAACTGGACAAGGCTGATGATACCCAATATAAGAATGACAACAGAAATGACTCCCGCCAAAATGGGTCTGTCAATAAAAGTCCTTATTTTCATGGCACAGCTTATTCGTTAGTAGTTGTATGAGTATCTATCTCTGTTCCTTCGCGTACAAGACCCGCGCCTTCTGCGATAATCACGTCGCCCGGAACCAGCCCGGACTCAACAATATATTCAATCCCGTTATTCAGACGGAAAACCTCGACCGGAGCTGACTTGGCCTTACCATCAACCACTTTATACACGAAAACACGGTTCTGTAATTCATAGGTGGCAGCTTGCGGGATGACAATCACGCTGTCCTGGTGTGAAGGGACGAATACTGTACCGCTACCACCATTACGAAGCAGTTTATCAGGATTGTCAAATTCCGCACGGAGACTCACCGCCCCCGTGTTTTCGTCAATAGTACCGCTTACGGCATTAATCTTACCTGAATGTGCATAAGCTTTACCATTACTCAAGGTCAATTCTACATCGGGCATCCCATCCATCGCTTTCTGAAGTGAACCATATTGTTGTATCAAGTCCAATATCTGATTCTCATTCATAGAGAAATAGGCATATACCTTCTCATCATCAGAAACGGTCACCAATGGTTCGGTGATACTGCTGCTGACCAAGGCTCCCACGCGGTAAGGAATCATGCTGGCAACTCCGTTTACGGGACTTTTAACCGTTGTATAAGACAAATCATTACGGGCATTGGTTTCCTGGGCCCGGGCTTGAGCAAGATTAGCTTGGGCCTCGGCCAAAGAGTTGCGTGCCGTCTGGAGATCAAATTCCGAAACGACATTTTCCTTAAATAGTTCTTCCTTGCTTTCAGCCGTGAGTTTGGCCGTAGCCAGACGTGATTCTGCACTTTTTACATTAGCGATTGCCGTTTCAAGTGCCGCCTTATAAGGAACTTGGTCAATAATAAACAAAACTTGTCCTTTCTTTACAGGATCTCCTTCATTCAGAAGGATTTCTGTTATGATACCGCTTACTTGCGGACGTATCTCGACATGCTGTCGTCCCCGTAGGCTGGCCGTATATCCGGTTTTAAGTGTCCTATCACTAAATTCCACACGCAGTGTCTTGTACTTGGCACCCGCCTCTTGTTGTGGCTTCGGGTTACATGAAGACAATAGTATCAATGCTGATAATAAAATGAAGATGCTTTTCATTTCTCTGTCTATTTATGGTTATTGAATGAATATTTAAAGTCTACAAAACGAATGTAGGCAAAACTAAAAAGATTTTATATATGCTCTAAGAATGTGTTGATAAACGGCGGAAATGTGTTGACGAATGACAATAATCAGCCTTTTGAGGTATGAATTCAAAGAATTATCTTTGCAGAAACAATCAAATAGTGTTTTTAGCTATCCTCTTTTAAAGATTAACAATACATGCCGATGCTTTTAAAGATTAAGAAAAACAGGAAAAAGGATACGGTCGAGCATACCGCCACCATATCCCCCAAGATAACCATTTATGTGGATCTGCTCTTTTGTTTGGTCATACTTCCACTGATTATCATGCTCGTTCCGATAGACAAATGGTTTGTCACCCAGCCTGTATTTGTCGTAACACTGATTGTATATATTTATTTGCTCTATTTTGTTTATCGCAACATAAATCTTCCTTCCTTGTTTATACGCAAAAAATACGGATATATCATACTGGTACTTGCACTGCTGATGCTCATTACCGAACTGGTGACGCATTTCCCCCTGCCGGAAAACACCAACTCCAAACTCCCGCTGGAATTTCGCCGCCATCTCCATTCCCAAACTGTGTGGTTTTTCTTTCTAATCATTTCCGGATTCGGACTGGCCATCGAAGTCATTTTTGAACTTTTCCGCCAAATGCTTGCCCGTCAGGAAATGGAGGCCGAGAAAAACCGTGCCGAACTGGCCATGTACAAGGCGCAAATAAACCCACATTTCCTTTTCAACACGCTCAATACCCTATACGGTTTAGTCATTACCAAATCTGACCAGACAGAATCAGCTTTTGTCAAGTTCTCTAATATTCTTAGGTACATGTATCACAATGCTTCTGTTGAAAAGATTAACATTGAAAGTGAGCTGGAGTATATCCGCCAATATGTCGAATTGCAACAACTAAGACTCAACCATCATACGAAAGTGATATTCGAAAGCCGTACAGATCAAGAAAGCGTAAAAATACCGCCTATGATCTTGATTACATTTGTGGAGAACGCATTCAAATACGGAACATCTTCTTCCGAAGACTGCACTATACTCATACGAATCATCGTTGAAGACGGAACTTTGTTTTTCAAAACATGCAATTCTATAATGAGGGAGAAAGAACAGGACGCTCCTTCTATCGGAATAGAAAACTGTCGCAAACGTCTCAGACTACTGTATCCGGAACGTTTTACCCTGCTCACGGAAAGAGACAAGAAAAGAAATGAATTCAGAACAAAATTAACCATACAACTTTCATGAGAAAGATTAGCTGCATAGCAATAGACGACGAGCCCATCGCATTACTTGTCATCAAACGGTTCTGTGAGAGAAAAGGAAACATGGAGCTTACTTCTTTTTGCGAACCCCGCATCGGGCTGGAAGAAATAGTCCGAACTAAACCAGATTTAGTGTTCCTGGATATTGAGATGAACGGTTTGAGTGGCTTGGATGTGGCAAAGGCACTTCCTGAAAAATGCACACTTGTTTTTACCACTGCTCATGCCAAGTATGCCCTTGACGGATTCAACCTCGACGCAGTGGATTTCCTGCATAAGCCCATCGCTTACGAACGTTTTGAAAGGGCTGTGGAAAAAGCGATGTTACACATCAAGGCAAATGAGGACGAAACAACTCATGATGTCATACAAGATACGATCGTGGTAAAACAAGATTACAGCAGTGTAAATATACCTATTTCTGATATCTTTTATATTGAAGCTTTGGAGAATTATAGTAAAATATTCCGTTTAAACGGGGGAACGATCATCTCACGCCTTAATATTAAAGCAATTCATAAAATGTTACCCCAAAAACAGTTCATAAGAGTACATCGTTCCTTTGTTGTTCCTGTAAACAAGATACAACAATTTTCTAAACAGGAAATACATCTAATCGGACTTAACAAGCCCATACCCGTAGGAAGAAGTTATGCTAAAGAAGTATCCGAAATCCTTCTACAAAATGATTGACAATAACATTTTTCCCATTATACAATGAATATACAAAATATTTACTTGTCCTCGAAGCCGCACTACGAGATTCTGGACGGACTGCGCGGTGTGGCGGCTGCTATGGTAGTAGCTTTTCATCTGCTGGAAGCACATTCCGGCGGCAATCATCTAAACCAGATCATCAATCATGGCTATCTGGCAGTCGATTTCTTCTTCATGCTTTCGGGTTTCGTCATCGGCTATGCCTATGATGACCGTTGGAACCGGATGAGCATGGGAACCTTCTTCAAGCGCCGTCTTATCCGGCTGCAACCTATGGTGGTCATGGGAAGTATTGTGGGAGCCGCACTCTTTTGGTTTCAGAAAGCCCCTTGTTATCCGGCAATGGAGGGCGTGTCCGTCGGTGCGCTACTGCTGGTCATGCTGTTAGGTTGTACGTTGCTGCCTCTGCCGCTGAAATGGGACATCCGGGGATGGATGGAAATGCACCCGCTGAACGGGCCGGCATGGTCGCTTTACTACGAATACATCGGCAACATACTGTACGCACTGTTCATCCGTAGGCTCGGCAAGACGGCACTGACCGTCCTCG
>ULLI01017134.1_pt1 | contig 9050 bp, 4 predicted proteins | sample 1951351 | NCBI WGS metagenome assembly ULLI01 (sample SAMEA4835520, study PRJEB28245) | human gut metagenome | biome: gut microbiome; material: fecal sample | place: Denmark | collected 2008 | reverse complement strand
AGTTTTTTTGTTCTCAGTGGTTCTGAATAGTTATCTTTTTATTATATATCGACATATAATACGCAAAAATAAAGACCGCGCCTTAAATTGGCGCGGTCCTTTACCCTGCTGTTTACAGGTATATTAGTATTTAAATACAGCAACTCCGTAAGGCGCAAGTGGATAAGCAAATGAAAATGGTCTGCCGTCACACTCTGATTTGACTGCCTTATAGTCCAGCTTCTTATATGACTGTTTTGCTGCCTTGCCTCTGCCCTTTGCAGCCTTCTTTACAGGCGCTTGTACCGTTTTGCCGGTAAACTTAGGATCCTCACTATCTAAAACGAGCTGATATGTCTTGTGCTTTGGCACTCCGACTCTGTAATCAGGTCTCTCTACCGGTGTGAAATTGATGACAAAGAGCATATTATTCTTGCCATCCTTGCTCTTTCTGATAAAGCTGAAGATGCTTCTGTCTGCATCGTTTGCATTTATCCATTCAAAGCCTTCCCAGCTTGAATCCAGCTCATACAGACAGCGGTTTCTCCTATAGAGGTGAAGCAGCTCCTTTACCCAGTTCTGGATCTTTTTATGCTCCGGATTCTCAAGCAGATACCAGTCGAGTTCTCTTTCCTCACTCCACTCCTGCTTCTGTGCAAACTCCTGTCCCATGAAAAGAAGCTTCTTTCCACAGTGTCCCATCATAAATGCATATCCTGCCATGAGGTTCTTGAATTTATCCCCTTCTAAGCCCGGCATTTTGTTGAGCATAGAACACTTCAGATGTACCACCTCATCATGTGACAGTACCAGAATATATTTCTCACTCTCATTATAGCTCATCGCAAATGTCATCTTGTTGTGGTTATTTTTACGGAAATATGGATCCAGCTTCATATAATCAAGGAAGTCATGCATCCATCCCATGTTCCATTTGTAGCTGAAGTTCAGTCCGTCTTCCTCTACCTTGCCTGTTACCTTTGGCCATGCGGTAGACTCTTCGGCTATCATTACAGTTCCGTGATTTCTTCCAAGTATGAGTGTATTGATATGCTTGAAAAACTCTACTGCCTCGAGGTTCTTATTTCCTCCAAACTTGTTTGGCACCCACTGTCCGTCGTTCTTTCCATAGTCAAGATAAAGCATTGACGCAACTGCATCCACACGGAGTCCGTCTACGTGGTAATTTTCTATCCACATCAATGCACTTCCGATAAGGAAGTTCTTTACTTCATTCTTACCGTAGTCAAATATCTTTGTGCCCCAGTCAGGATGCTCTCCCTTTCTTGGGTCTGCATACTCATATGTGGCTGTTCCATCGAAATTGGCAAGTCCATGCGCATCCTTTGGGAAATGTGCAGGTACCCAGTCGAGGATTACTCCGATATTATTTTTATGGCACTGATCAACAAAGTATGCAAAATCCTCAGGCTCTCCATACCTCGATGTAGGTGCATAGTAGCCTGTCACCTGATATCCCCATGAGCCATCAAACGGATACTCTGAAATACCCATAAGCTCAATATGTGTATATCCCATAGTTTTTACATAGGATATGAGTGATTTTGCAAGCTCCCTGTATGTATAAAAGCCCTCATCATCCCTGCCCGGATGTCTCATCCATGAGCCCGGATGGCACTCATATATAGCCATAGGTGAAGAATATACATCAGCATCTGACTTTGCTGCTCTCTTATCCATCCACTCTTTGTCAGTCCATGTGAAGTGCTCGATATCTGTGATGATTGACGCTGTTCCCGGACGAAGCTCTGCGTAGTTTGCGTATGGATCCGCCTTGTACAGCTTATCACCCTGTTCAGTGACTATAATAAACTTATACATCTGACCCTTTTGCGCTCCCGGTACAAAAAGCTCATACACTCCCATGGTTTCCGGCTCTACACGCTTCATCTCATGACTGGTCTCATTCCAGTCGTTAAACTCACCAAACACGTATACTTCCCTCGCATGTGGCGCCCAGACGTCAAAGCACACTCCTTTTTTTCCTTTACGCTCAGCTAAGTGAGCACCCATCTTCTTGTAGATATCATAGTGTGTTGCCTGACCAAACAGGTAACAATCCATTGCTGTAAAATTACACATATATATACCCCCATAAGTATTTATTTTTCCCTGAAATGATCCTCTTTGAGTACAATTCGGTCATCATCTGTATATCGCCTGGCTGTCAGAATACTTATAGCCTTCTTAAGTCCGCTGTGAGCCTCCCTGTCTATGGCCTCGTCAATTATATCCTTGACCTCTGTCAGAGTGGTAGCCTGGTCTATCCTCTCAATATTGCTGATTCTGTTATGCAATGCCAGAATAGCCATCTCATCTATCTTGTACCCAAGCTCTGCAGAGTACGATTTGGCAAACAATACGAGTTCATCATTTGTAAAAATAGGGACCGATATCTTTTCCGTGAACTTGGATGCAAAGCCCTCATCCATTGAGAGAGCCTTCTTTATACCCTTTGATGTATCCTCAAGTATATAGAGTGTTCCTGTAATATCATGCTCCATCAAAAATGATAGCTGGGCAGCTATGCTGCGGTCGATATCACCGGCTCTTTCTATGATGAGACAGCCTCCTGTTATCTTTCTGACTACCTGCTGCACATCCTTTTTATTGAGTGCGGCAGCATCAATCTTGCCCATCTTTCCTGTAAGCTGTTCACCATCTTTTTGTAATACCTTTATAAAGCTTGTAGCAAGCATTGTCTTTCCGCAACCCTGCTCTCCCTGTATAATGAGGTTGCCTGTGGATGCGTTTTCTTTCCTGTTGAAATGATCAAGCACTGCATTATATGCCTTGCAGATCTGATCCTCCATACCCTTTACCGGTATGAAATATGAAAATATAGCTTTCTGTTCGCTTGTAAGCTCTTTTATATGTTTTGTTTCTTTCAATTTCGAGTCATCTTCTTCGCTGTCTAAATCCTCCGGCAATGAAATATCCGGCATTTTTCTTGTCTTAGCCATATCCAGTTTCTTCTCCAGTCCCGGATTCTTTGCTGTCATCTTGGCTATTTCCTGCTCGATAAATGATGTCACATGATCAAAATCTCTCTTCTCAGAAACGTTTTCTTTCTCCTGTGAAGTCTCATCATCTGATGTATCATCATCGACATTTAACATATCATCTGTTATTTCAGGCATCATGGTAGTCGGCTGCATGAGTATCTCGTCTTTCTCAGACTCCTCTGCCATAATTATATCCTCCGGCTCTCCAACCGGTTCCTTGACTTCATCTGCAGCCTCTTCCGGTGCTTCCTGCGCCTCCTGTGCTTCGTCTATAGCCTCTTTGGGTGCTTCCTGCGGCTCCTGTGCTTCGTCTATAGTATCTTCCGGTGCTTCCTGCGGCTCCTGTACTTCATCCACAGTCTCCTCTGCATAAAGCTCCTGCATATCCGGTTTCTGCTCTTCTTCAGGCTCCTTCACGGCAGCTTTCTGCTCTATAATATCAACCGGGACCTTCAAATACTCCTCCTCAAGAAGTTCCTTAGGAGTGACACCTGCATCCAGCTTTGGAATGACATCATTTAGTCTCTCCATGATGTCTCCTGCCTCCTGAAGAGCTCTTGCCTTAGCTGACTCAAGCTTCTGCTGCTCAGCCTCTTTAAGGGCAATTTCAGCCGCATGTCTGGTCTTTTCCCATTCTTCAAGCACATCCTGTATAGACATCTGTCCTGTAATCTGATGCTCAAGCTGAGTCTTTTCACTCATGACCATAGACATCTGTCCGTCAGCGTCTTCACCCAAAAGCTCCTTGAAATTCAACTTAAGTGAACCATCTATCTCTTCATCTGTAGCGATATGCTCTGTCTCTTCCGGCTGCTGTACATACTCTTCCTGCTCCTTTTCGAGCTTGAGATAAGGAATATCCTCAACTATCTTTTTGATGGTATCCATCGTATCAGCAACTTCATTCTTGCCCTTGGCCTCCATGATCTGCTGCATACCCTTGGCAATCTCCTGCTGTAAATTTACAGTATTGAACTTCTCCTGATTTACAGTAATCTGCGGAATAGTTACGTCATCATGCACTATCTCTCCGCCCTTTACCATCTCCATGGCACCTATCTCAGTGACCTCAGCCTCATCCTTTATCTTAGCCGGCTTTTCCTTCTCTGCCTTGAATCGTCTGTACTTTTCCTCCTGAGCCTTGGTAAGTGGCTGATAAAGCATCTTAAGCTCCAGCGCACGCTCCACATATGGTCCGTCTCCGAACCACAGAATGAGCTCATCGCAGGCATCTATACACTTATCGGCTTTTCCGGCCTTGTGGTATAGATATGCAAGCTCGTATGCCCACTCCTCAGTGTATTCTTCATCCTTGTACTCTTCAAGAATAGCGATAAGCTCATCAAATGAAGCTCCCTGCCCTTTTTTGATGGCATATCTTAATACATACTTCATATCATCATGAGGCGCTATCTCAACAAACTCATCATAATACTCTGTAGCAGCATCATAATCACCCATCTTGATGGCGACCTCAGCCAGTCTGTATATAATCATCCTGCCGATTGGTGAACGGTCATAGGCCATTAAAAGTATGTCCCTTGCATCCTGGTATCTTTCGGCCTTCTCGTAGATTTCGCCGATTTTAACGAGTGTATTTACATTTTTAATTTTGTTCCAATTTATGCTATCCGCAATCTCTGCTGCGCTCATATAGCCCTCCTCGGCGCTTAGGGCTTTTATCTGATCCAGCTTGAGATTGTATTCGTATTTATCCACTTATTTCACCTACTCGTATTTAAGCTTATTATTTTTGGTATCTACGCCTGTTGTCTTTGTATAATCCCTTGTGTCCTCAGGAAGCTTCTTTTTCCTGAGAGCATAATTAACAACTCTTTTCACAATATAGTATATCACAGCAAAGGTTGGAACACCAAGTAACATTCCAAGAAAACCAAACATTCCTCCGCCGATTAGTATGGCAAACATAACCCAGAAGGTCGAAAGACCGGTAGATGAGCCAAGTATCTTAGGCCCTATTATATTGCCATCCACCTGCTGCAGCACGACAATAAATATCAGAAGATAAAGCGCATGCCACGGACTCTGAATTACTACTATGAGTAACGATGGAATTGCACCGATAAACGGTCCGAATACCGGAATCACATTTGTAACGCCGATAATCACTGCAACGAGCACCGATGATGGAATCCTTAAAATCAGACATCCGAAATATGCAATCACACCTATAATCAGTGAATCTATAATCTTACCGCTTATGAAGCCTCCAAAAATCTCATTTGTCTTTCTGATCGTCTCAATGATGATATTGCCTGTCTTTGGCTTGCAGACAGCATATATTATCTTTTTACTCTGTCCTGCGAGAGTCTCCTGAATACTCATCACATAGACCATCACGATTATTCCGATAATGAAATTGAGTAAACCTCTGACTACCGAAATCACACCGGTTGTAATCTGTGCAACATACTTCTGTGCCTCAGGAATTATCTTTTCTGTGGCATAATTCTCAATGTAGTCGGTTGCATTCTGTAAACCTGTGCTCGCGAGCTCAGCAATTTTGCTGTCCCCGAAATTGCCGTTCTTTATCATGTTGATGAATGCCGCAACGTCATTTGGCAGTGTCTTCATAAGTCCTGATATACTTGCTATGACAGAAGGCACAATAGCCGCAATGAGGAGCGAAATAATCGCTACAAGAATAATAACCGAGCCTGTGATTGCAAGAGCTCTTGAAACCTTTCGCAGCTTGCTTTCGCTTTTCATCTTTTTGGAAAGAAGCTTTTTAAAGCATCTTTCCAGACACAGCATGACAGGATTCATCAGGTATGCAAGCACAAGTCCCATTATAATGGGCATTGCTGCCGCAAGCAGCTTGCTCCATATGCCTGCAAAGCCCTCAAATCTGTACAGTGCAAAGAAAAACAGTATACTGACTGCAAACGTGACAAATACCATGACACCTATTCTGATCAGATGTGGCCATTCCTCACGCCCCGGGTGCGAATTCTGCTTCGCACCCTTATCTGCATTTATCTCAATGTTTGATTTTTTACCAGCTTTTCCGGTTTCTTCCATCGGATTAAAATCTCCTTATTTACGGTTATAGTTGATGAGACATCCCTTTAATATTATCTCTCTTTCATCATCTGTGAGCTCACCCATCTTCAGTGTAAATGGCTTTAATTCACCATCCTTGACAACATATGCCTCAAACTCCGTCTTTGCATCCTCTATTTCCTTCTTGATTCCCGGAAGGAAGATATAGTCGAGATTGTGGAACGGAAGCTCTCCCTCATCGATGATGAATGGAAGCATTCCCCAGTTGATAAGGTTTGAACGATATCTCTTTGTAGCATACTCGTTTGCGATATTTGCCCAGCCTCCGAGTACCTTCTGGCAGCTTGCAGCCTGCTCTCTTGCTGAGCCGTCACCCGGCTTAACAGCAAAAATTGTACTTCCGAAGCCCATATTCTCATGGCTTGCCTCAGGGAATTTTTTCTTTACTACTCCCATGATTTCAGCAACCTCAGGAACAGCCTTTCCTGCGCACTCACCACTCTCTATAGCCTTCTGGGCCTTCTGGATTTCCTTTGCTCTGCCTACATACTCAGGATCCTTTCTTGAAAGTGCGAACTCTGCAAGTCCAAGAGGGTTTGAACGATATGATGATGTCTCTCCTGAAGGAATGAGCTCATCTGTTGTAGTAACAGGATCATGAATCTCTGAAACCACCTTAAGGAGCATATTCTCAGGAAGTGCACTCATTGCCGGCCAGTCCTTGATGTTTGGTCCGAACTGGATTTCAACTGAAGGATCTGCCACTCCATGGCTGTCAAATACACGGTTCTCATATATAGTCTTGTCAAAGAAATATTTTGGCTTTGTAAAGTTGACATCAATATCCGCTGCTGATGTAAGGAAGCCCTTGTTTGCTGCTGTTGCAGCGATTGAACGTGCATCCATGAGTGCCACTGAGCTGATCTGTCCGTTCTGTACCTTAGAACCCTCTCTGTTAGGGAAGTTTCTTGTTGAATGACGGATAGAGAATGCGTTGTTGGCAGGTGTATCTCCTGCACCAAAGCAAGGTCCGCAGAAAGCAGTCTTTACGATTGCACCTGTCTCAAGAAGCTTTGCTACAGCTCCGTTTTTCACAAGCTCCATGTATATTGGAGTAGATGCCGGGTAAACACTCAGTGTAAACTCGTCTGCTCCGATTGAATGTCCGTTTAATATGTCAGCCGCATCGCAGATATTCTCAAATCCACCGCCTGCACAGCCTGCGATGATTCCCTGGTCTACATACAGTTTTCCGTCTCTTACCTTACTCTTTAAATCAAGCTTCACCTTTCCGTCAAAGCTTACCTCAGCTCTCTTCTCACAGTCATCGAGAATATCCATGAGGTTTGCATTGAGCTCATCGATAGTATAGGTATTGCTTGGGTGGAATGGCATAGCTATCATTGGGCGGATCTGGCTTAAATCAATCTCAATAAATCTGTCGTAGTAAGCCACCTCACCCGGATTAAGCTCCTTGTGGTCCTCAGCCCTACCGTGAATCTCAAAGAATTCCTTAACCTGGTCATCTGTTCTCCAGATAGAAGAAAGACATGTAGTCTCTGTTGTCATAACATCGACACCTATACGGAAGTCAACGCTCAGATTAGACACACCCGGTCCTACAAACTCCATAACTTTGTTCTTTACGAAGCCGTTTCCGAATACCTCTCCGATAATTGCAAGTGCGACATCCTGTGGTCCAACGCCTTTGATTGGCTCTCCTGTCAGGTAAATACCTACTACCTCAGGCATATCAATATCATATGTCTGTTCAAGAAGCTGCTTAACAAGCTCAGGTCCTCCCTCGCCGACTGCCATAGTACCAAGTGCACCATAACGTGTATGTGAATCAGAACCAAGTATCATTTTTCCACCGCCGGCAAGCATCTCTCGTGCAAACTGATGGATAACTGCCTGATGAGGTGGTACATAGATTCCGCCGTACTTCTTTGCACATGTGAGACCAAACATGTGGTCATCCTCATTGATTGTTCCACCAACTGCACAAAGGCTGTTGTGACAGTTTGTAAGTACATACGGGATAGGGAATTTCTCAAGTCCTGAAGCTCGTGCTGTCTGGATGATACCTACAAATGTGATATCATGCGATGTAAGCTTATCAAACTTAATCTGAAGCTTGTCCATATTGCCGGATGTATTGTGCTCCTTTAAAATACCGTAAGCAATTGTCTCCTGCTTAGCTGTCTGTTTATCGATGTCCATGCCGGTCTTGCTTTTGACAGCTGCCTGAGCCTCCGGTCCATCAATTATTACTTCCTTACCGTTTAAAAGGTAAGCACCATTTTCATATAATTTCACTTATTCTACCTCCGTATGTGTATTTCAAAATTCTTTTATTTACTATTATATAATATTATAGGTAATTGTGGCAATAAATAAATCACCATCTACCTTAATTTCGAATTTTCCTCCCATCAAATGGGTCAGATTCTTTGCAATCGAAAGTCCAAGTCCACTTCCTTCAGTGGTTCTCGACCTCTCTCCCCTCACAAAACGCTCTGTCAGGTCCACATTTCCGTTGCTTACTATGTCAAGCTCGTTCTTAGACACATTCTTTATTGTAAAAACTGCCTTTTTATCTGCCTTTTCAAGTTCTACATACACTCTGGTATTTTCCAGTGCATATTTTGCGGCATTAGTATACAGATTTTCAATAGAGCGGTAAAGCTGACGCCCATCCGCATAGATAAATATCTGTTCTGATGGAATTTTTGTAACTATTGTCAGATTTCTCGACTCAAATCGCTCATTGAATTCACCTCCGGTCTGGTATAAAAGCTCAACCAGATCAAGCTTTTGCATATTGAGCTTCACATTTCCCGAGGTAATCTTTGATGTCTCTACCAGATCCTCTGTAAGCTGCTTTAAGCGCTGTGACTTTTCCTCCAGCACATGTATATAGTATTTGGCATTTTCATTTTCCAGATTTTCCCTCTTAAGCAGGTCAACATAGTTGACTATTGAAGTCAGAGGTGTCTTTATATCATGTGATACGTTTGT
>ULLI01005084.1_pt1 | contig 9212 bp, 10 predicted proteins | sample 1951351 | NCBI WGS metagenome assembly ULLI01 (sample SAMEA4835520, study PRJEB28245) | human gut metagenome | biome: gut microbiome; material: fecal sample | place: Denmark | collected 2008 | reverse complement strand
GCTCCTGTCAAACGCACAAACATTTGTCAGCTTAAATTTAATTTTGTCGATGTGGTGCTGATCTTGTTTTGTTGCTTTGTAGTGTTTTGGGCGATTGCTTCCCCGATAATTTCCGCAGGAGGGATTTTGCCATGATAGATTTTCAAAATGTTTCTTTTTCTTATGGTGAAGAATCCAGCGGCGGAGGGATTAGAAATGTCAATCTCACCATAAACACAGGGGAATTTGTTTTACTCACGGGAGAATCCGGCTGTGGGAAAACAACGATTACCCGTTTGGTAAACGGGCTGGTGCCTCATTATTACGAGGGCAATTTAGAGGGCGATGTCCTTCTGGACGGAAAAAGCGTATCAGATACGCCGCTTTATGACTTGGCTGCTATGGTGGGATCTGTATTCCAGAATCCCAAAAGTCAGTTTTTCAACGTGGATACGGATAGTGAATTAGCCTTTGCCTGTGAAAATTTAGGCTATCCTCAGGAGGATATCCTGAAAAGGATTGACCGGACAGTTTCCGATTATCATATTGAAGATTTGATGGGGCGAAGCGTGTTTGCTCTGTCCGGGGGCGAAAAGCAAAAAATAGCCTGTGCTTCATCAAGTGTATTGCTGCCGGGAATTATGGTCCTGGACGAACCATCTTCTAATTTGGATATGGCTGCTATTGATGACCTGCGGCAGGTCCTGAGCCTCTGGAAAAAGCAGGGCAAAACAATTCTGATCGCAGAACACCGCCTTTACTACCTTCACGATCTTGCAGATCGTGTGCTGTATGTAAAAGATGGGGAGATTGAACGGGAATACACGCCTGCTGAATTTGACAGCTTATCGGATGGCATTCGAAAAGAAATGGGGCTGCGGCCGTTTTCTCTCTCGAAGTTGAAGCCTGCGAATCAGTATCAGGCGCATACAGCTAAACAGATGGAATTTCAAAATTTCTGCTTTGCGTATAAAAAGCGGGAACCGGAAAGCCTCCATATTCCGAGTGCAGAACTGCCTGTTGGAGAAACGATTGCCATTATCGGTCTGAATGGCGCTGGAAAATCTACTCTGGCCCGCTGTATTTGCGGACTGGAAAAGAAGTGTGGCCTTTTGCAGGTTGACGGGAAAAACCTTGATTGGAAAGCCCGGCTCAAACATTGCTACATGGTAATGCAGGATACCAGCCATCAGCTATTTACCGAAAGCGTGACGGATGAAGTGCTTCTGAGCATGGACAACAAGGATGAAACTGTTGTGGATAAAATTCTTAAACAGTTTGATCTGCTGGAATATAAAGACAGGCACCCGCTTTCTCTTTCCGGCGGGCAAAAACAGCGGGTAGCGATCGCGTCTGCCATTGTGAGTAACCGGGAGATCATTGTGTTTGACGAACCAACCAGCGGGCTTGATCTCAAACATATGCGGGAAGTTGCGCGGAGTTTGAAGTCACTCGCGGATCAGGGCAAAACGCTTCTTGTTATTACGCATGATCCGGAGTTGGTGATGGCGGGATGTTCGTATGTAGTCCATATGGAAAAAGGGCAAGTAAAAGAAAGCTATCCATTGGACGAATCCGGCAGTAAAAAGGTTTTGGATTTTTTCCGAATCCGCCAGTGAATTTTAGAAATCATGAATGTCAGGGCCGCCTTGACTGGACAGAAAGATAATGATAAGAGGCCGCTTTACTTTGGCGGCCTCTTTTTTTTGAAGCACAGACAGTACGGCTCAATATAAGGAGGGCTTATGTTCAAAAAAATCTTTGAGTACGCAGGGCCATATAAGAAAAATATGTATGTGGCCACGGTTGTCGTACTGGTCAGCGTTCTTATGGGCATCCTGCCTTTTGTGCTGGCCTATCAGGTCATTTCGCCATTGGTTATGGGCGATTCTGTTGAAACAGAATTTGTTTTATTGCGTGTTATAGGGGTTTTGATCTGTCTTGTTTTGCAGGCGTTTTTTTATGGATGGGGATTATCAATTTCTCATAAAGCAGCATATAACACATTGTTCCGGCTGCGGGTATCTCTGCAAAAGAAGTTTGAGAAACTTCCCCTTGGCATTGTGGAGGAAAAAGGGACAGGGACAATCAAAAAGCTGTTTGTCGATGATGTGGACAGCTTGGAATTGCTCCTTGCTCATTCAGTCCCGGAGGGTATCGCAAATTTACTGATCCCGCTGGTGATTTATGTTGCTATGTTTTGTGCGGACTGGAAACTGGCTCTTATGTCTTTGGCCTCTATCCCGATCAGCCTGCTCTCCATGGTCATTATGTACTCTGTTGGAATGAAGCGCATGGGTCCCTACTATCAGTCTGCACAGAAAATGAACAACACGATCATTGAGTACATCAATGGTATGGAGGTTGTCAAGGTATTCAATAAGGACGCAGATTCCTATGAGCGGTTCCGCAAAGATATATCAGATTATCGGAACTATACACTGGCATGGTATAGGGCGGCATGGCCGTGGATGGCGATTTACAGCAGCCTGCTTCCTTGTACCATCATCCTGACCCTGCCTGTGGGTGCATGGTTTGTCCTCTGCGGCTGGTCGGCTCTGCCCAATTTGATTTTGGTGCTGTGTCTTTCTTTGAGTATCGGTATGCCGCTGCTGAAATCTCTTGGCTTTCTGCCAACCATGCCCCAGCTCAACTATAAAATCTCCGCATTGGAGCAGGTGTTGGATGCGCCGGAACTTCAGCAGACGAATGATAGATTCCATGGAATAGATGACACCGTTACTTACGACCATGTTTCTTTCGCTTACCAGACAACACAGCCCGGCCCGGATGGAAAGCCCGCGGTGGTTGAGGATGAAGTTCTCCATGATATTTCCTTTACGGCAAAGGCTGGACAAAAAACTGCTCTTGTCGGTGAATCCGGCTCCGGCAAGAGTACCTTGGCAAAACTGCTGATTCACTATTATGACCCGCAAAAAGGCAGCATTTCTATCGGCGGACAGAAACTTTGCGATATGAGCCTTGAAGCATTGAACAGTCGTATCTCCTATGTGGCGCAGGATCAGTATTTGTTTAATACTTCTCTGCTGGAAAACATCCGGCTTGGTCGGTTGACTGCAACGGATGAAGAAGTAATAGAGGCCGCAAAGAAAGCTCAGTGCATGGAGTTCATTGAAAAACTTCCGCAGGGCATTCACTCCATGGCAGGCGATGCCGGAAAAATGCTCTCCGGCGGTCAGCGCCAGCGTATTTCTCTGGCAAGGGCAATCTTAAAAGATGCTCCAATTGTGGTGCTTGACGAGGCAACTGCCTATGCCGATCCCGAAAATGAGGAAAAGATGGAAGCAGCCATTGCAGAACTTGTAAAAGGCAAGACCCTCGTGGTGATTGCTCACAAACTGCCCGCCATTATGAATGCCGATCAAATTTGTGTCATCGACCACGGAAAATTGGTAGCAGCGGGTAAGCATCAGGATTTGATTCGCTCCTGCCCTGAATATCAGAAATTGTGGAAAGCCGCACAGGACAGTGCCGAATGGAAAGTACACACTGCAAAGGAGGGAGCCTAAATGTTTGCGATGTTTTCAAGAATTTTGAAACTCTCCGGCCGTTATAAAGGCCGTATTCAAGGTGCATTCGTTTGTGCGTTTTTGGAATCCATTTTGTCAAAAATGCCAATCGTTCTTGCCTTTGTAGTTTTAAGCCGCTTTGCAGCTGACACACTGACCAGCCAGACTTGCCTTTATATCGGCCTTGGACTTGCCGCAGCAGTGTTGGTGCAAATGCTTGTTCATTACCTCAGCGACAGCCTGCAAAGTGCCGCAGGATATTTGATGTTTGCGGATAAACGCATGGAACTGGGCAGCCATCTGCGGAAACTTCCGATGGGCTATTTTACTTCCGGCAACATTGGCAAAATCAGCTCTGTTCTTAGCACGGATATGGTATTCATTGAAGAAGTCGCTATGAGTACGCTGGGCAACATGATGGGCTATCTGCTGTCCTCCTTGATTCTGCTGGTATTCATGTTTTATTTGAACGTACAGCTTGGTTTGATTGCTGCCGCCGTCACGGTTCTGGCATGGCTGGTGTCAAAAGGAATGAACAAGGTTTCCCTGCGGGAAGCCGCAGAGCGGCAGGAGCAGAGCGAACGGCTGACCGATGCGGTTCTATCCTTTGTGGAGGGCATTGGCGTCATCAAGAGCTACAACCTGCTGGGCGAAAAATCAGAAGAATTGACTGACAATTTCCAGCGTTCCAGAAACACCTCCCTTGCTTTTGAGCAGAAAATGACACCATGGACAATGAGTCTGAATATCCTTTACGGCATTGGTATTGCGGCGATTTTCGGCTTGTCGATTGTATTGGAACAGCACGGCGCACTTCCGCTGGCCTATGTGCTTGGTGTTCTGCTGTTTGTGTTTGACCTCTTTGGACCGCTGAAAGCTCTTTATGGGGAAGCATCTCGCCTTACCGTTATGAATGCAGCTCTTGACCGCATTGAAGCAGTCCTGAATGAGCCTGAACTTCCCGACACGGGCAAGCAGCATCTTCCTGCACAGGCACAGCCGGGACAGCCAGAAGTTCAGTTTAACGATGTTGTATTTGCTTATCAGGACAAAGAAGTTCTGCATCATATCAGCTTTGCCATGAAGAAAGATTCTATGACTGCTTTAGTCGGACCTTCTGGCAGCGGAAAGTCTACTATTGCCAATTTGCTGGCTCGGCTTTGGGATGTAAAATCTGGCAGCATAATAATAAGAGGTATGGACATTCGGAACGTGCCTTTGGCAGAGCTGATGGAGCAGATCAGCATGGTATTCCAGCGAGTGTACTTATTCCAAGATACCATTTACAACAATATCAGCATAGGCAAACCGGACGCCACAGAGGAAGAAGTCTATGCAGCTGCTAAGAAGGCCCGCTGCTATGATTTCATCATGGCGTTACCTGATGGATTCCAGACCGTAGTTGGTGAAGGCGGTGCTACACTCTCCGGCGGTGAAAAGCAGCGCATCTCGATTGCACGCTGCATCTTGAAAGATGCCCCTATCATCATTTTGGATGAAGCTACCGCAAGCGTAGATACTGATAACGAAAGCTATATTCAGGAGGCCATCTCGGAACTGGTAAAGGGCAAGACACTTCTCGTAATCGCCCACCGTCTGAATACCATCCAGAATGCCGATCAGATTTTGGTCATTGACAACGGCCAGATTGCACAGCAGGGTACGCACGAAGAACTTTTGAAGCAGCCCGGTATTTATCAGGAGTTTGTCAACATCCGAAAGAATGCGGCTGGATGGAGCCTTGCTTAACAAAATTCAGCGTATGCGATGCGGAGCATTAAATGTCTGTGAGAAGTTGTTCACCAAAGATTCTAGAAGAATTCTATGCAAAAAATTGAAGTTATTGTTCGTATCACGAAGGGCCACTGCCCTCCCCAAGAGCAGACGATTTTTGAGTGGATTGAAATGAACCGTGCTGCGCCAGACACTTTGAATTATCCCGGTCTGGAAATAAACTTAGAACACCGTCGTGTTTTCAAAAACGGACAGGAAGTGTACATGAGCCGTTACGAATATGGCGTTTTAAGTTTAATGGCACGGCATCCGGGGCAATTGTTTACAAAAGAGCAGATATTTGAAGCCGTGTGGCATCAGGATAGTGAAAGCTGCCTGACTGCTGTTACCAATACAATTGGACGCATCCGGCAAAAAATCGAGGATGATAGAGCTGCACCTGTCTATATCCGAACGATCTCCAACCTCGGCTACCAATTTATGCCGAACATTTCAGTGAAAAAAGATTCCTTATAACGATAAAAGCCATACTCAATGGGTAACTTAAACCTTGAGTATGGCTTTTATCGTTAGCTGGATAGATAAAAATTGACATCCTTGCAATCGGAAATAATCTTTTCTAAAATATAGAAAAAAGATTTTAGGAGGCGGTAAGATGCAATCCTTCGAAGATGTTCTGAGAGAGTTTGAAGATTTTTTGCAAACGGCATCCTATTTAGAGGTTCTCCCATGTCGATGGGGGTATGTACGGCTTTTTAATGAGGGTGCTCCTATCAACTTCTACGCAGTCTTATGCCGTACCCCACAAGAACTATATGATACGCTAGAAAATGATCTTGCCATTGAAAAAGAGGTTCAAAATCCACAACGAGACTGATTACGAGAAAATTATTGTGTAATTCGTTTGCTTTTCACGTGATTTTATTGAATGACCTGTTAGAATATTGCGTATTCAGACAAAAGAACGCCAGAGAGAAGCGTAACGTCCACTCTGGCAGCTTAGGTGTTTTTGTTCTGTTCTGAAAGTTCTGTCAAATGGATTGCGAGTGACCTTGTGGCATCCAACAGCGTTTTTCGCATTTCTGGCGGACAAGCAAAATAAATCGATTCTAACTCTCGACATTCGCGCTCTGCTTCTGATAAGTTCGGGTTGATAACCGAATCCAAGGAAAGTGGCAGAACATGGAGAATTGCACTTAAAATGTCAAAAGAAGGATTCTGTTTTCCATTTTCAATATTGGCGATATACTTCACCGAAACATTACTTTTCAGTGCCAGTTGCTCTTGTGTCATTTTCATCGCTTTTCGGACAGCCTTTATATGCTTCCCCAGAGCGATTGCATCCGCATTCGGCATCATCATCACCTCAATAGTATTGTATCGTTCTTGCGGAAAGAGCGGTATAACATCATCGTTCCTGCGATTTTGTCCTATTATGCCGATTTTTGCGTTTCCCGGTCGAGTTATAAAAAAACGGTAACTCGTCCGGGCGATTTCACGCGCTATCCAATCACAGTTGCCGTTTGTGGAGGTAACTGTGATTTTTTATTGGGGTAACGCATCAAAAAAAGCCTGTCTGCTGCCGTAGACCAGACCGCTCCGAAACAGGCACAATCGTTCCGTTTTGCCACCCACAATCGTGCCGATATGCTGTACTGCGCCAGCTTCCCTCAATGGGAGGCTGGCGTTTTCGCGCTTTTAAGGGCAAGGTGTCGTGGGCCACCACGATCCTTTTTGTCCGAATGCTCACATTCCGTAAAATAACTGGAGGATTATTGATAATGAAATCGACCTATTTGCTTCCGTGGTTCAAGATGACCACATGGTACTTCCGACTGTCTCGATTGCTGGAAGTTTCCAACGTCAAAAAGCGCACCAAAAATCATAGTGCTGATGCCGACCGTATTTTCATGTTGGTGAAAAATCATGTGCTGGCCGTATCCGGCATGGGAGATGAAGCTCCGCCCACTCCCGGCGGAAGAAACGGAGGGAGTGATGTATTATGATCCTGCTGCAACGGGTGAACGAATCCAAAACCTCCGAAAAGACCGTGAGGTGACACAAGAACAGCTTGCCATCGACCTGAACATCAGTGACCGCTACATGAGAAATCTGGAGAAGGGGGAGAAAGTTCCGTCTGTCGACCTCTTTGTGGAGCTGCGGGAGCGATTTGGCTCCTCGCTGGACTACATCGTCTTAGGTGTGTCTGCGTCCCAGCGGGAGCAGGAACTGCAAGATCAGCTGCAAATGCTCCGCAAAGAACTGAAAGAAATGCAGCGGCGAATTCTTGTTATGTTGGAAATGCTGGGCGAATCTGCTTGATCAAACGCTTTACTGTTGTAAACCGGAACGATTGGTTCCGGTGAAAATGGCAAAACCGGAACTACTGGTTCCTAACGAGAGCTTCAGTTTTCAAGTACACTATGGTCACAGCAAGGGCAGCCCCCCTAACAGGGGACGACAAACCCGAAACTGTACCGTGTACCTTGAAAATTGAAGAAGCAGCTTTTCGGCACTTCCAGACAATGATACTTCCGTAATTCGCGGCCCGGTCAGAAAGCAGACGGGGTGGCTGAGATGCCAATGGAGCGGTGCAAATCCGCCGCCGAAAAGTTCCCACCTCCGGGGTGTCGAGGACAAATAGGAGAAAAACAGTATTTTTCAAACCACCAGTTGAGGATTTCTCGGCTGGTGGTTTTACATTTCCCATCAAAATACCGATATGGAGGAAATCTATATGAGTCGATTTTATAACAACTGCGTAGACGAAGCCAGCTTGACTACCCTCTGCCCGATTTGTCTGGATTCCTTTCAGGGGGCAAAGGGCGTTCGCGTCCGGCGCGTAGACCCTAAGCAGAAGATCAAGGATGTCTGCACCTACTGCCAGATTCGCTATGGTTTCGATTATTATGTACAGCCCGATAAGAATGCTGGGCAGTATGTGAAGCGAGGCCATTTCGATGATGAATCTGAATGCGCTTAAAATCGACCCGGAGTTTCAGGGCAAGATCCCGCCCCTGAATTTTGAAGAAGAACAACAGCTTGAGCAGAACATTCTCCACGAAGGGCGGCTGCTGAATCCCATTATCATCTGGAATGGCTTTATTCTGGACGGGCATACCCGCTACCGCATCCTGCGGAAGCATCCGTTCATCGCCTACCAGATACAGGAGATCGAACTGGATAACCGTTACGCAGCTCTCTCATGGATCTGCCAGAACCAGCTTGGACGCAGAAATCTCGACCCGGAACGGAAGAAGTTTCTGATGGGCAAGCTATATGAATCCGAAAAGCTGGCACGGGGCGGCTCCAAAGAGCGGGCACACGATGAGAACGGACGGTTCACCTCAATGGTTCAAAATGATCCATTGAGGGCAAAGCGGCTCTCCACCTGTGAGCGCATTGCCGCCCAGAACGGTGTGGGACCAGCCACTGTAAAACGAGCAGAAAAATATGCCAAAGGCGTGGACGCAGCGGAAGATGCGGTCCCCGGTGCAAGAGAGGATATCCTGACTGGACACATCAAGGCAACGGACGCAGAAATCACCGCCTTGGCAAAAATGCCAAAAGCAGAAATTCCTGCTGCTCTTGCAGAATTGCGGAAGCCAAAGCAGGAACGTCAGCCCCGAAAAGCTGAAACAACTTCTTCAAAACAAACGCTTTCTGAAATCAGCAAAAGCATCCAAGGGCATCAACGCCAGCTTACTACCGAAGAAAGAGCCTTTCTGAAAGCATCCATTGACAACCGCTATCAGGAACGAGCCGTTGCAAACGGTTCCCTGATGATGTGCGAAGTGCAGGGTGCGAAAGAGGACTTCATTCGCCGCTGGAATAGCATTTTCAAAGAATACCCGGATGTTTTTGAAGATTCGGACTGCCGCAAGATCATTCATGACTTGACCGAAGATGCCGTACAGTATCTTCTGAAAATAAAGGAGAAAACGCTATGATGCTTTCTAACCTGAACCT
>ULLI01021327.1_pt1 | contig 9244 bp, 8 predicted proteins | sample 1951351 | NCBI WGS metagenome assembly ULLI01 (sample SAMEA4835520, study PRJEB28245) | human gut metagenome | biome: gut microbiome; material: fecal sample | place: Denmark | collected 2008 | reverse complement strand
AAACTACATTGACAAAGCAAGTGCGGCTGCAATAGGATTGTTTCCACAGGAGCTTTTGGACAAGGCAAAAGAAGTGGGAAATGCGGCAGGAAACGGAGCTGTTTCGGCAGCTTTATCGCAGGAAGCCTGGGAAAGAGCACTGGAGATAAGCGGAGACATGCGTTACATCGAGTTGGCATCGTATCCGCATTTCAATGAAATGTATGTGGAGCATATGAATTTTTAAATAATTGAAAAAAATATATTTTTACTTTATTGTTGAAGAAAATTGTCATATAATGACTTCGGGTGAGATTATATTTTTAAAAGAAAAGCTGATAGGGTGATCAGCATCAGGAGGAATATCAATGCGTAAAACAAAAATTATCTGTACTATTGGACCGGCCAGTGAACATGAGGATGTCCTCACCAGGATGATAAAGGCAGGTATGGATGTTGCCAGATTGAATTTTTCTCATGGCTCACATGAGGAGCATCAGGGCAAAATAGATTTAATCAAGAAGGTAAGACAGAAGCTTCATATGCCAATCGCAATCATGCTTGACACAAAGGGACCTGAGTATCGTATCAAGACCTTTGAGAATGGCAAAATAGAGCTCAAGGATGGAGATACCTTCACACTTACCACTGACGATATTGTAGGAAATCAGGAGCGAGTATCAGTTAATTACGAGAATCTGATTAAGGATTTAAAGGTTGGTGACCGTGTGCTTGTTGCGAACGGAATCATCATTCTGCAGGTCCGAGAGCTTAAAGGAAACGATGCAATCTGTGATGTTATCGCAGGAGGTACACTTTCAGACAGAAAGAGCATGAACTTCCCGAATAAGGTCATGAAGCATGCATATTTAAGCAAGCAGGACAAGGATGATCTGCTTTTTGGTATAAAAAACGAGGTGGATTATGTTGCTGCATCATTTGTTTCTACGAAGCAGGATGTAGCTGATCTGAGAAGCTTTTTGGATGAAAACGGTGGAGAGGACATAGAAATCATCGCAAAGATTGAGAACCGCTCAGGTGTAGACCATGTGGAGGAAATTTGTGAGATAGCAAACGGAATCATGATAGCCAGAGGAGATCTCGGTGTTGAGATTCCGGGCGTTGAGGTGCCTGCAATACAGAAGTATCTTATCAACAAGTGCCGTATGCTTGGTACACGCGTAATCACAGCAACAGAGATGCTTGAGTCCATGATTCACAATCCGCGTCCTACAAGAGCTGAGCTTTCGGATGTAGCCAATGCGGTATACGACGGCTCATCAGCTATCATGCTTTCGGGAGAGTCTGCAGCAGGTAAATATCCTGTAGAGGCTGTAAAAAATATGGCAGAGACAGCAGAGTATACAGAAAAGCAGATAAACTACGGCAAGAGATTTGCCAATGCGGATTTCCAGACAAAAAGCATAGTTGACGCTATTTCACATGCTACATGTGCCATGGCAATAGATGTGGATGCGAAATGTATCGTAGTCAGCTCACTGACAGGACGTACAGTGCGCATGGTCAGCCGTTTCCGTTGCCCTGTTGATATAATAGGCATGACAACCTCTGAAAAGGCATGGCGCAAGCTGAACCTGAGCTGGGGTGTAAAGCCGGTTCTGTGCGAGGAATACAACTCAATGGAGGTTATGTTCTACAATGCGATGAACGAGGCAAAGAGTGTCATGAAGCTCAAAAAGGGTGATCATATAGTGCTCACAGGAGGTCTCATCAACGGTAAGACAGGCAACACCAATGTGATTAAGGTTGAGACAGTTTAGTACATTTATACTATTGATTAAATCGTATATATGTCATATAATTCTTAACGATTAATAAAAACAATAAATTTAAAATAAACAATTTCGAGATGAAGTTTGCAGGAAAACGGCAGCGATTTTACCTTATCAAAGCCTACCGAAGGAGTAAAACTCTCAGGTGCCGCAGCAGGCGGTGCAACTGTAAATGGATCGACTCTCTGGAGACACCCGCTTGGCGGGGGCCGAAGGTGCAACGTACGAATAGGAAGCAGTAGTAGTGCAGTGACTATGAATATATCATGGCACAGGCTGCTTCTCGTACGAATCTCTCAGGCAACAGGACGGAGAAGATATTGGACAGATATTCTTAAGATAATCTTCTTAATCCCATGTATCAGACTGTATATGCAGCGTATATGGGGTTTTTTATTTCAATTCACGTAAGTGCTGCTAAGCCTTCTTTTTCAATTGTTTCCGGATGTCATAAATGAGGGGCAAAATACCTTTTGACCCTCATATCATTTATATTAATAGTATTTGCTCAAAACACAAAGATCTTGTGTTTAGATAAAAAAGAGAGGCAGGAGTATTTCAATGTGGAACACAATCAACATTTTTCTTAAAGTAGTGGACGATTTCGTCTGGGGAGTACCGCTCATGGTGCTCATCATGGCAGGAGGTATAATGCTCACAGTTCGTCTGGGGCTTCTTCAGATGAGAAAGCTTCCTCTGGCACTAAAGTGGATGGTCAAAAATGAAGAGGGCGGCGATGGCGAGATTACGAGCTTTGGCGCCCTCTGTACCGCGCTTAGCGCAACAATCGGAACCGGCAACATAGTCGGTGTAGCAACTGCAGTCGGTGCAGGAGGACCGGGAGCACTTTTCTGGATGGTGCTTGCAGCCTTCTTTGGCATGGCAACAAAGTATTCAGAGGGACTTTTGGCTGTAAAATATCGTGTCATCGGCAAGGACGGACATAGTCTCGGCGGACCATTCTACTACATAGAGCAGGGAATGGGTGCAAAATGGAAATGGCTTGCAAAGATATTTGCATTTTTCGGCGTATGCGTTGGACTTTTTGGAATAGGAACATTCAGCCAGGTAAACGGAATATCAAGTGCGGTAAACAACTTTTTTGACCCTAAAAACCAGCATACAGTAAAGGTTTTACCGTTCCTTGGTGAGTATTCATGGTCAGTTGTCATTGCTTCGCTTGTACTGGCATTCTGCGTGGCAGCAGTGCTTATCGGCGGAGTAAAACGTATTGCAAGTGTCAGCCAGATAATAGTTCCTTTTATGGCTGTTATATATATTGTATTTGTGCTCGTGCTTGTGGTATGCAATATCACAGCGGTTCCGGCAGCGTTTGCTACAATAGTAAAGGCAGCGTTTTCACCGAAGGCCATAACAGGCGGTGCCGTGGGAAGCTTTCTTGTTGCAATGCAAAAGGGTGTTGCCAGAGGAATCTTTTCAAACGAGGCAGGACTTGGTAGTGCCCCGATTGCAGCAGCAGCAGCCCAGACAAAGGAGCCTGTACGTCAGGGTCTTGTCAGCATGACAGGAACCTTCATTGATACAATAGTTATATGTACACTTACAGGACTTTCCATCGTGCTCACAGGCGCATGGCAGGTTGACGGACTCGAGGGCGTGCAGGTTACTACATACGCATTCCAGAATGGTCTTCCTTTACCGAAAGAGTTATCAGCATTTGTACTTATGCTGTGTCTTGTATTTTTTGCCTTTACAACTATACTCGGTTGGGATTATTATAGTGAACGGTGCTTAGAGTATTTGAGTGGCGGAAGGATGAAATATGTAAAGGTTTATCGCTGGATATATATACTTGCAGTTTTCATCGGACCTTATATGACTGTAAGTGCGGTGTGGACTATCGCTGATATCTTCAACGGTCTCATGGCTCTGCCAAATATGATAGCGCTGTTTGCTCTTAGTGGTGTTGTTGTTAAGGAGACAAAGCATTTCTTCGAGCGACATAGAAATGGAGAAATCGAGGATTAATTATGTTTTATATTTTGCGACATGGAAGAACAGATTGGAATGAGGAGCACAGACTGCAGGGTGAGGTGGATATCCCACTCAACGAAACCGGCAGGCAGATGGCTTACGATGCCGCAGAAAAATATAAGGATATAGATTTTGACATATGCTACTGCTCCCCACTTAAGAGAGCACAGGAGACGGCAAGGATTTTTCTTGCAGACAGAAACCCTGCAGTAGAGATTATCACTGACAACAGGCTTCACGAGATGTGCTTCGGTGATTATGAGGGAGTGAAGAACATCAGGCAAAAGCCCGAATGCCCTGTATACCTGCTCTTTGAGGAGCCGGAAAAATATGTGGCAAAGGACGGCGCAGAGAGCTTTGAGGAGCTATATCACAGAACAGGCGAGTTTATAGAGCAGGTGCTGAGACCGCAGCTTGAGGCAGGCAAAAATGCGCTTGTCGTGGGACACGGTGCAATGAACTGCAGCATAGTCAATCAGTTTCGCGGCACACCTATAAAGGATTTCTGGAAGGATATGCAGGGAAACTGCGAGCTGCTTAGGGTTGAATAAATTTAGATTATTCTGAATAGCTATATCGTTTGTAATAGATAGGGCATACCGGTTGTGGTGTGCCCTGTTGTTGTCAGAAACTAATTTCAATAGCATTTATTTATAAGTAAATGGATATTATATTATAAGTAATACTAAATTGACCACATAGCCTTATGCTCGTAAAATAATTTTGTAAATTTTTTATTAAATAAGAGTATAATTATTTGGAGGAACCAATGAAAAAGACAACGAACTCTTCACCTTACCAGTTTGAGGGCAGAATACCTCTGTCTCAGGCTATTCCGCTTGGACTGCAGCATGTTATGGCTATGTTCATCGGAAATCTTACACCTCTTATCATTGTTATGGGAGCATGCGGGCTCACAGCGGACGCTGGCTTTGCGGAGCTTAGAACAGCTCTCTTACAGAATGCAATGATTATCGCGGGTATTGTAACATTAGTACAGATGTTTTCCATCGGACCTGTCGGAGGAAAGGTACCTATCGTTATGGGAACTTCTTCGGGCTTTCTTGGAGTATTAAATAATACAGTTGCAGCGTGTGGCGGCGGAGTTATAGCATATGGTGCTATTATGGGAGCCTGCCTTGTAGGAGGTATCTTCGAGGGCATACTCGGAGCCTTCTTAAAGCCTTTGCGCAAGTTTTTCCCGGCAATCGTTACAGGCTCAGTTGTTATAGCAATCGGACTTTCACTCCTTGGAGTGGGAATCAACTACTTCTGTGGTGGAACAGGCAAAAATGATTACGGCTCACTGCCTAACCTTTTTATTGGAATGGTTGTACTTATAGTAATCGTGCTTCTTAAGCATTTTGCACCATCGCGCAGTATTTTTTCATCATCTGCCATCCTTTTTGGTATCCTGGCAGGATATGTAGTAGCAATCATTATGACACTTACCATGTCACACACAGGTGTGACCGCTGACGGTGTTAAATACACATACTCATGGGTTGTAAACTTTGATGAGGTTAAAAATGCGGCATGGATAGCAGTTCCAAGCTTTATAGGCTTTGGAAAGCTGTCAGATGTGGGAATTTCCTTCCATGCCAATGCAATCATCCCAATCGGTATCATGTTTATCGTTACTGCAATCGAGACAGTTGGCGATATCTCAGCCTGTGTGGAGGGCGGAATGGACAGAGAGGCTACAGATTCAGAGCTTTCAGGCGGTGTTATCTGTGATGGTCTTGGTTCATCATTTGCAGCGCTTTTCGGAGTACTGCCAAATACCTCATTCTCACAGAATGTAGGTCTTGTTTCAATGACAAAGGTTGTCAATAGATTTGCTATTTCAATGGGAGCTATATTCCTCGTTATTTGTGGCTTCTGCCCAAAGATTGGAGCTCTCATGTCCATCATGCCTCAGTCAGTGCTCGGCGGAGCTGCTGTTATGATGTTTGCTTCTATCCTGATTTCGGGAATTGAGCTCATCACAAAGGAGCCAATCGGCAGCCGTGAGATTACAATTATCTCAGTAGCAATCGGTTTAGGCTACGGACTTGGCGCTACAACCGGTGCTACATCACATCTGCCATACTATGTACAGCTTATATTTGGCGGTTCAGGTATCGTGCCTTGCTCACTTTGCGCTATTCTTCTCAATATTATTTTGCCGAAGAAGTCAAAGAACGCGCCATATATGTGGGATATGGACGAGAAAGACGATGTGAAGCGTGTGGATGACTAACGCTTAGGATTTTGAAGCCGTCCGGTGCATTAAGTACACCGGCGGCTTTATTGTTTGTGGGAAAGTATGGAAATATATGGAAAAAGTGATTTCAATAGTGGGCGCAGGTGGCAAGACCACACTCGTTCATAAGCTTGCAAGGGAATATCACAGGAGTGGAAAAGGTGTGCTTGTCACAACAACAACGCACATGTATGTCGAAGCTGACACTGACCTATCCTGCGATTTTTTTGCGTTAAGGGATAAAATAATAAAAGATGGATATTGTATGGTGGGGCAGAAAATATCTGAACAGAAAATATCAGAACAGTCAAAGCCAAAGATGTGCGGACTGCCGTATGATTTACTCGATAAACTGATTAAAGACATGCCACAGGCGTTAGATTATGTTATAATCGAAGCAGATGGGGCAAAGCACCATTCCCTCAAATATCCGGCAGCGGATGAGCCGGTCATATATCCGGGTACCACAGATGTTATCATAGTGCTTGGCACATGGGAAAAGGGCAGGTCATGTAAGGACATTGTATTTCGATATGAGCTTATGCAAAAGGAGCTTGGAACGGCAGAGGATGCAGTGGTGGATGATTCGGTTATAGATACGCTGCGGCAGGTCTATGTCAGAAAGCTTCGCGATAGCGGGTTTGAAGGACGAGTATCGTGCGTTTTTGCGAATGAGCGTGGGTGGTTCTGAATAGTTGCAAATATGGAAATAATAAGGTAACAGGGTAATTAATCAGATGAGCATGAATCAGAGCAATAATCAGATAATAAAGAAAAATTTGTTAATCATATGCCGCGGTGCAGGAGACCTTGCGACCGGCATCATCCACAGACTGCACCGGGCAGGGCATAGGGTGATAGCGCTTGAGACAGACTATCCGGCTGCCATACGGCGCCAGGTGTCCTTTTGCGAAGCAGTGTATGATGGGAGCGCAGCTGTAGAGGGTGTGACAGCCAGACAGGTTCCTGCCTTGGCTGATGCAGAGACTGATACAGAGACATATTCAGGGATAAATGACACACCGGCAGCTCATATTGCATCAGAAAAGTGGGATAGTTCAGCCATCGAAGCTGTGCTTGAAGCCGGAGAGGTCCCGCTTCTTATAGACCCAAAGGGTGAGTCAATTGTACTTTTAAAGCCGGATGTTGTGGTAGATGCCATAATAGCAAAGAAAAATCTGGGTACCACAATCAATATGGCACCGCTTGTGATAGGAGTAGGCCCGGGCTTTACGGCAGGGCAAGACGTGCATCTGGTGATTGAGTCCATGCGTGGGCACAATCTGGCGCGCATCATTACCGATGGCATGGCACAGCCCAACACAGGTGTTCCGGGAAATATCGCCGGCTTCACAAGTGAGCGTGTGATTCACGCTCCGGCGGCAGGATATATTCATGATGTCAGAAAAATCGGAGACATCGTGCAAAAGGGAGATGAGATAGCGCGGATATATCCGGATAAAGAAAGCTACGACAATGCATTGTCTGAATATGTCCCTGTGAATGCTACAATTACAGGCATCATACGAGGCCTTATCCGTGAGGGATATTATTTCAGGGAAGGCTTCAAGATAGCGGATATCGACCCGCGCGAGAGTGAGCTAACAAACTGCTTTACAATCTCTGACAAGGCAAGGAGTATAGCAGGCAGTGTGCTTGAGGCGGTATCGGCATTTGAGCACGGCGTAAAGATTTATTAAATAATAAATGAGGGTAACTATTTAGGTGTTTTCAGTGGTTCTGAATAGTTACAGTGAGGATAAATAGATTGACGCAGGAAAACGAATTAGATATCAATAATCAGGAACAAAATAAAGGAAAGCTCACACATTTTAATGAGGCAGGGGAAGCTCACATGGTGGATGTGCATGCAAAGGATGACACATACCGCGTGGCGAAAGCCTGTGGCATGATAAAGGTAAATGGCGCCGTATACAGGGCGGTATCTACAGGCACAGCTAAAAAGGGTGATGTGCTGGCAGTAGCGAGGATTGCGGGAATCATGGGCGCAAAGAACAATTCCATGCTCATTCCGCTCTGTCATGCTATTGCCATGACAAAGTGCGATGTTGAGTTTGAGCTGGATGAAAAAAACAGCAGTATCATGGCAATTTGCACGACAGCCTGTGTGGGCAAAACCGGTGTAGAGATGGAGGCCATGACAGGGGTCAGTGTGGCGCTTCTTACCATATATGATATGTGTAAGGCACTGGACCGTGGCATGGAAATCGGGCAGATACATCTGCTGGAAAAATCCGGTGGCAAGAGCGGACATTACGTTACTGTTCACAATTAACAATGTGACCGGCAACGATTACAGCCAATTTAAAATGCTGAGAAGTTAAAAATACACAATTAATCAAGGATAACAGGGAGATGTAATGTATACTGTAGGGATTATAACGATAAGCGATAAAGGCGCAGCGGGCCAAAGAGAGGATAAAAGCGGTCCGAAAATAAAGGAACTGCTTTCCAAAGATAAGTATGATGTGGTTTCATATAAAATCATACCGGATGAGAGGGAACAGATTGCAGACGAGCTTGTCAGGCTGTGTGATGATGTGAAATGCAATCTGGTGCTTACAACCGGAGGTACCGGTTTTTCGCCGAGAGATATTACACCGGAAGCTACAATGGATATTGCAGAGCGTAATGCACCGGGTATCGCTGAGGCACTGAGAGCGTACAGCATGAGTCTTACACCTAAAGCCATGCTTGGCAGAGGAGCTTCAGTTATAAGGAAAAACACACTGATAGTCAATCTGCCCGGCAGTGTGAAGGCAGTGTCGGAAAGCATGGATTTTCTGATGGGAAATATAGAGCATGGACTTGATATTTTACTTCAGTATGACAGTGAGTGCGGTCGGTGACGGAAATGCACGGGGTATGGTTTAGGACAGTAACTATTTACAAAAATAATATTTGGAGTGTGGGATTATATGAAGCTTATGAAGACAACGGAGGCAGTCGGACAGGTGCTCTGCCACGATATCACACAGATTATCCCCGGTGTGAAAAAGGATGCGGTTTTTCGCAAGGGGCATATTATAACAAAAGAGGATATACCGGTGCTGCTTAGCGTCGGAAAAGAAACCATATATATATGGGAAAATGATGAGACCATGATGCACGAAAATGAGGCAGCAGAGGTGCTTTATCGTATGAGCGCATGTGGCACAAAGAAAATTGAAGCAGACACACAATCAGGCGTTTCTTGCGGCACTGTGAGTAA
>ULLI01023727.1_pt1 | contig 9270 bp, 6 predicted proteins | sample 1951351 | NCBI WGS metagenome assembly ULLI01 (sample SAMEA4835520, study PRJEB28245) | human gut metagenome | biome: gut microbiome; material: fecal sample | place: Denmark | collected 2008 | reverse complement strand
CAGGAATACCAGCAGCGAGACAGCCAGCGAGAACAGCACCGATATCAGGAAAGCACTCCGCACTCCACGGCGTATCCGCGCCGATTTACCGGCTCCGTAGTTCTGCGCCGTAAACGTAGAGAACGCATTGCCCAGTTCCTGCACAGGCATATAGGCGAACGAATCTATCTTCACGGCAGCCGCGAAAGCCGCCATCACGGCCGTACCGAAGGTATTGACCAGTCCCTGCACCATCAGTATTCCGAAATTCATGACCGACTGCTGCACGCAGGTCAGCGACGAGAACGAGGCTATCTCCCTCACCGAGGCTCCGTCCAGCCTCATATCCTCCCTCCTGACCCGCAACTCGGGCCGCCTGTGAAGCACATAGACCATCAGCCCGAGTGCCGGCACTCCCTGGGCTACCACTGTCGCCAGAGCCGCACCGCCTACGCCCATATCGAAACCGATGATGAACAGGAGGTCCAGACCGATATTGAGCACTACCGACACACCCAGGAACCACAGCGGAGTGACCGAGTCGCCGACGGCCCGGAGCAGAGCCGCATAGAAATTGTACAGGAACGTAAAGGGAATTCCTCCGAAGATGATCAGCAGATACAGCCGCAGCATGTCATATATCTCCTCCGGTACCTGAAGCAGCCTCAGTATCGGGTCGATGAATACAAACGACACTATGGTGAGTACCGCCGTCACACAGCCTATCAGCACCAGCGATACATAGATACTGCGCCGCAGCCCCGGCATGTTTCCCGCCCCGAACTGCATGGAGAATACCGTCCCGCTGCCCATGGCCAGACCCAGCAGCACCGATATCAGAAAGGTCATCAGACTGTAGGCCGACCCAACCGCAGCCAATGCATCCGGTCCTATGCAGCGTCCCACAATCAGAGTATCGGCGATATTGTAGCACTGCTGCATCAGCGAGCCGAGCATCATCGGCAGGGTAAATCGCAGCAGCGTGGAAGTGATGCCGCCAACAGTGAGGTCTCCGGTACGTACAGTCATCTATTGAAAATTTGCAGGCCAAAGATAATGATAAGCCGAGAGCAACAAAAAAGAACCTGAACAATTTATAGAGGGAATTGATCTCCTTCATTGAAATATTTTTACGTTTCAGACATTTTTGTCCCGATTAAAATGCATAACTTTACTGGAAAATACTTAAAGCAATGAAGGGAAGAAACCAACATCTATGTTTTACTTCGCATAAAGAAGTACTCTGCAGAGACTACTCTGACTACGCAACTCTATTCAACTGCATCGCGCAGGGTATCATTAACACTAACAGCAAACTCTTGTCTTACAGCACAATGTCCAACCATGTGCATTTAGGAGTAATCACAGACAAACCCTCCATCCTGATCCAGCGCACCCGCTCGTCCTACACTCAGATGTTCAATAACAAATACGGACGAAAAGGGCAACTCGGAGACCCATCGTATTTTTGTCTGGATCTGGAAGGACGTCTCCATATAGCTGCCTGCCTGAGCTACATTTCCCGTAATGCATGGCATCATGGAGTATGTGCCAACCCTTTCGATTATCCATTTTCATCTGTCAATCTGTACTTTAAGAAAAGTACATCCGTTCTGCCATGCGTGGATCTGATACATGATTCCAAACGCAGAGGCAGACTCGTAAGAAAGAATAACGTGATTCCTAAAAGCCTGTCATTCGACCAGTTCGGTCAGATATCTCCCTCCGACATCGTAGAAACAGATATTGTGGAAGGGTATTTCGGTTCATACAGGGCATTTGATTTCAATCTTCACAGAATCAACTACGAACAATGGAAACAAGAGCAGCTTTCAGAGAATTCCAATGCTCCGCACATTGACCTGCAGGCCATTGAGCCGCTCATGTCGTCTGAGAAAATAGCCGCCGCGATGAAAAAAAGTCCTGGATGGATTTCCGACATCCGTATTTCCGACCTTGAACTGTGTCGGATAATCGACAACGAACTCATAAGTCAATTTCATGTCAGCAGTTATGCCCATCTTACCCAGGAGCAGAAACTCAGGATATGCAACATCCTCAGATACGACATGCATTATATACTGTCCGCAAAACAATTGGGCAGATGCCTGGCGCTTGAACAGGAATGTATAACTCTGTCTCTTTGAGACGAAGGTGCCGATGATATGCCACTTTCGTCGGCACCTTCTGGAAGTGGACGCGGAGGCTTAGCCGTCTGGAGTGCCTGCAGATGGGGTAACACAGCTGCGAATGCCAAAAGGTGACGATGAAACGCCGCTTTCGTCGGCACCTTCTGGAAAGAAACGAGGAAGCATGGCAGGCAGAAGTACCTAAGGACGGGGTAACACAGCCGCGAATGCCAGAAGGTGACGATGAAACGCCACTTTCGTCGGCACCTTCTGGAAAGAAACGAGGAAGCATGGCTGGCTGAAGTGCCTAAGAACGGGGTCGCACAGCCGCGAATGCCAAAAGGTGACGATGAAACGCCGCTTTCGTCGGCACCTTCTGGAAAGAAACGAGGAAGCATGGCAGGCTGAAGTGCCTAAGGACGGGGTCGCACAGCCGCGAATGCCAAAAGTTGACGATGAAACGCCGCTTTCGTCGGCACCTTCCGGATGTGGAATACGGATACATCGAAAAGGGCAGAAAAACAAAGGGCGGCAGAACGGAATCTGTCGCCCTTTTGATTAATGTATAAATTGCAGTACTACAGCTGGTCGGGAGTGAGACCGGAGTTGACTGTCACATCAGTGACCTTGGCCTCGACTACTCCTACCTGAGGCAGAGATACTTTCTGTACCATCGGGTAGATGATGCCGTAAGCTGTCTTCTGGTAATCGCCGAAGATCACTTCCTGGGTCTGGCCTTGGGCGGAAGCGATGGATTTTACCTTAAGACCGGTAGCCACATCATAGAAGTTGTAGTTGACCATACCGCCCTTCTCCTGCTTTACCTTATAGGCGTCGCTGCCCTCAACACTTTCTATGCCCTCGAGAGTGAAGACATAGCCCTGCTCTGCTCCGAGAATCTCGGGGAAGGGATAGATGTCGCTCATTGCCTCTACCTGGGCGGGGTCGGTAATCTCCTGCTCCATACCGCCGGCCGAAACCTTAATCTTGCCGTCACGGAGCACGATGTTGGAAACCGGATTGCCGTTCATGGTCTGGGCGACGGAGAAGCATTTCTGGTCGATGATACGTTTGGTTGTGGTAGTCATGCTCATGCCCATGACGCTCATCTCCACCTCTTCGGTCATGTCCTTGATACCCTCCACGAGAGCACGGCCGCCGATGGCATTGAGATAGTTCTCGAGCACGGACTCAACGGTCACATCGGCCGATACTTCCTTGCGCTCGATGGGCTTACCCTCGAAATCGAGTTCAACGACCACTCCGTCGGAATCGTAAGCTGCCAGAGCAGGTATCACGGAAGGATCGCCTACGCAGAACCAGTACATGTTGTCGGGATCGAAATACTTGGCCACTACGGCACGGATATCGTCCATAGTCAGGGCATCCAGTCTCTGCAGATAGGTAGCGTAATAGTCATCGGGCAGACCGTAACGCTCAATATAGTAGGCAAACTGAGCAATCTGGTCGGAAGACTCCAGGGAACGGGAGAATTCACCGGCATACATGGTCTTGAACTTCTTCAGATCATCCTCGGTATAGACGCCGTCCATCATGTTCTGAAGTTCATAACGCATCTGTACGAAGGATCTGTCGGTGGCATTGCTGTTGACATCACCGAGAGCATAGAAAGTACCGGATACCTCGTCAGGACGAATGCTGGAATAAGCTCCGTATGTCCAGCCGTGGGTCTCGCGGAGATTTCTGAACAGCTTGGCATCGAATCCGCCGCCACCATAGATACCGTTGGCAATCTGCAGGGCCATCAGGTCCTCGGAATCCTGTGTAAGAGTGATGGGAGCCATCATGCGGATAGTCGACTGCACGGCTCCGTCCTTAGGCGAGAATACTACCTCGATGCCCTCAGGACGGTTGACACCCGGATCCTCGAAAGCAATGACCTCGCCAGCCTCCCAAGAAGCCAGATATTTACTGCACAGAGCCTTGGCCTCCTTGAGTTTCATGTCACCGACGATAATCATTATAGCACTGTTGGGGATGATGTACTTGTCATAGTACTCGCGGCAGTCATCCGCTGTAATGTTGTTCACGGTAGCCTCGGTCATGATATCCCTGTAAGGATGTCCCTCTGGATATACAGTAGCCGCCAGAATGTTGGTGATAATGGATGAGGGCTGACTGGATGAGAGCTGAAGTGCACCGAGATACTGGTCACGCATCTTGTCCATCTCCTCCTGAGGGAAGGTAGGATGGTAAAGCACGTCGGTGAGGATGTCCATCATCCGGTCCGTGTACTTGGTCAGAGTGGTGAAACCGATGGAGCTGGAGCCGGTGCGGAACGAAGCTCCGAGAAAATCCACCTCGTTGTTGATCTGCTCGGCGGTACGGTTGGCAGTACCCTTGCTCCAGACCTCTCCGAAGAACTGGGACTCACCGGCCTTGTCTCCTTCCACGAAAGGATCGATGATGAAATTTATAGCCACACTTACCAGAGGGCGGTCATGGTCCTCTACGAGGATGACACGGAGTCCGTTGTCAAGAGTGAATTTATCGAAATCCCCGAACTCCACCACTGGAGCGGGACCGGCCTCAGGCGCCTTGGTTCTGTCTATCTGGGCGCTCAGCTGGAAAAGGGACAGCAGGGCGGCTGCAATTGTAAGAGATAATATCTTTTTCATATCGCTGTTCTTGTCTTATGATTAGTTCTGTTTGGGAAGATAGTAGATGGAAATCTTCTGATCGGGGTCAATGTACTTCTTGGCTACTTCCAGTACCTTCTCCTTGGTCAGGGAAGAGTAGTTCTCCATAGTCTCATTGACAAAGTTCGTATTCTTGAAGTAGGTATATGCAGTGGCAAGGCTTTCTGCGGTCTCCTCGATTGTGGAGTTGGACCTGGCCTGGGCCATCTCGACCATGTTCATCACCTTCTGGAACTCCTCGTCTGTCATACCGTTCTCAAGCAGTCCGTAGAGCTCGGCATCCACATCGGACTCCAGCACGGACAGATCCACTCCGTTAGGAATAGCCTGGATTACAAAGGCTCCCGGATGCTCAAATGGCAGAATCATACCGAGGGCCATCAGACCGGTCTTCTTGTTATCCACGATCTGGGCCTGGAAACGGGCGGAGTTGCCCTGGGAGAGGATGGCGTTGAACACATCCATAGCAAAATAGTCTTCGGTGCCGTATGCGGGAGCGGGATAAGCCTCGATCAGCATGGGCATCTGTATGTTGTCATAGACGGTATCCTTGATGGGGGCGGTACGCTTAGGCTCCATATTGGGATCCGGACGGCGGGGCTCCACGGTACCTGCGGGTATATCGCCGAAATACTCCTCAATCCACTCCTTGGTCTGCTTGACATCGAAGTCACCGCAGATGGTCAGCACGGCATTGTTGGGTTTGTAGAACATGTCGTGGAAGTCCTGGAAGTCCTGAACGGATGCGTTGCGGATATGTTCCTCGGAACCGAGTATGTCATGACTGTAAGGGTGCACTTTGAATGAGTTGGCCTGAATCTTTGTCATCACAGTTCCGTAAGGCTGGTTGTCGCGGGTCTGACCCATCTCCTGGCACACTACATTTTTCTGAGTGTTGACACCTATGTCCTCAATCTTGGGATGCAGCATTCTCTCGGACTCGAGCCACATTCCGAGCTCCAGCTGGTTGGAGGGCAGCAGCTCGAAATAATAGGTGCGGTCCCACGAAGTGTTGGCGTTCAGCGAGCCGCCGGCCTCCGACACGTAGGTAGCGTACTCCCCGCGGCCGATGTTCTCAGTACCCTCGAACATAAGATGCTCGAAGAAATGGGCAAAGCCGGTCAGGGTAGGCTCCTCGTTCTTCGAACCCACGTGATACATCACGGAAATTACGACATTGGGGGTCTTGTGGTTCTGCGAGAGAATCACATGCAGACCGTTGTCGAGGTCGTACTCCTCGAACTTGATATTCTGCGCCGAAGCGGCGAAAGGCAGCAGGGCTGCCGACAGAATAAGGGTTAAAATGGTTTTCTTCATACTTTTGATTGGTTGTGTTAAATTATTTCTGTTTTATAAATTATCGTTCAATTTCTATTCCATTGCACTCACCTTGCCGTTCTCCAGCCTGTATCTTTCTCCGGTACCCTGACACACTGCCGTCCCGTCAGGTCCGAACTCCAGACGGTAGCCCGCCCGGCTCATCCATCCGACCTGCCTCGAGGGATTGCCCACCACCAGCGCATACGGAGGCACATCCTTCGTTACCACCGCCCCTGCTCCGATGAAGGCCCATTCGCCGATGTCATGGCCGCATACCACGGTGGCGTTGGCCCCTATCGTCGCCCCCTGCCCCACATGAGTGCGGAGATACTCTCCCCTGCGGCTGACAGCGCTTCGGGGGTTGACCACATTGGTAAACACACAGGAAGGCCCGAGAAACACATCGTCCCCGCAGGTGACTCCCGTGTACACTGATACATTGTTCTGCACCTTGACATTGCGGCCGAGAACCACCTCCGGGGAGATGACCACGTTCTGCCCGATATTGCAGCCCGGCCCGAGCACCGCACCGGTCATGATATGGGAGAAATGCCATATACGGCACCCCTCTCCTATCGTGCATCCCGGGTCGATGACCGCAGTCTCATGTGCGAAATAATTCCTTTCTTCCATTTTCCTATTTTCCGAAAAATTCCTTGACTGCCTCCGCGATTCTCTCCTGCACCCCTTCCGTCAGTTCCGTATGCATCGGCAGGGACAATACGCTCCCGGCCAGAGCCTCCGCGACTGGAAGGGACAGCCCGTCCTGACGGTAGGCCTGCTGATGATGCAGCGGAAGAGGATAATATATCATCGACGGAATCCCGCGTGAGGTCAGATGCTCCTTCAGTTCATCCCTCCGTCCGTCAGCCACTTTCAGGGTAAACTGGTGCCAGACGTGGGTAGTGAAAGGCGACTCGGCGGGCAGCTCGATGCCCTCTGTCCCTGAGAGCAATGCCCGATAGCGGGCGGCTGCCTCCTGACGCGCGGCGCAGTACTCGTCGAGATGCCGCAGCTTGACCTCTAGGACAGCAGCCTGAATGGTATCGAGACGGGAGTTGCAGCCCACCACGTCGTGGTGATATTTGACCCTCTGTCCATGATTGGCCGTCATGCGGATGCGCTCCGCCAGTTCCGGATCATCCGTGAACAGGGCTCCGCCATCCCCGTAGCAGCCGAGGTTCTTCGAGGGGAAGAACGAGGTGCAGCCGATGTGTCCGAGGGTGCCGGTGTATCTGCGGCGGCCGTCCGGGAAGGTGTAGACGGCTCCGAGGGACTGGGCATTGTCCTCCACGACATACAGACCATGTGCGGCGGCGAAATCCAGGATCGGAGCCATATCGCAGCTCTGTCCGAAGAGGTGGACGGGTATAACAGCCCGCGTCCGGGATGTCAGCGCCCGCTCCATACTGCTGATGTCTATATTAAAGGTGCTGCGGTCCACATCCACCAGCACAGGTCTGAGTCCCAACAGGGCTATTACCTCAGCCGAAGCCACGTAGGTGAATGCCGGGACGATGACCTCGTCGCCTGATCTCAGGCCGAGGGCCATGAGGGCTATCTGGAGGGCATCAGTACCGTTGCCGCAGGGAATGACATGGGCGGCTCCCGTGTATTGCGCAAGGGCCGATGCAAAGCGTCCGACCGCCGGTCCGCCTATAAATGCCGAACTGTCTATGACCTCCGCTATGGCGGCGTCAACTTCCGCCTTGATTTTCAGGTACTGACCGTGAAGGTCCACCATCTGAATCTTCTGCTGCATTGTCCTGTCCATGATTTACCAGCCGAAAGGATGAGGAGCCAGGGGCAGCTTGGCCAGAGGATGGTAGTCCCCCTTGAGGCCTATGGGTGTGGCCGTACGGATCTGACTGACTATCTCGATGCAGGGACGGGCCTCGCTGATGCGGAACCCTTCCCCTGCCAGTATTTTCTCATAGCTGCGGGTATGCAGCTCGGTAAAGCCGGCGCTGAACTCGAACTCCTCCCCGTCTATCATGATAGTGCGGTAGGTCCGCTTCTCACCCTGGACGGCATTCTCCGGCAGATTGTCCGCATTGATGCTCAGGAAGTAGCGCACACGGGCCTTCTTCAGGCCCAGATAGCCGGCCACGCGGTCGTGACTCTTGACATGCACGATATTCTCGCTCACCGGTCCGAAAATCCACTGGAGCATGTCGTAGAAATGCACTCCGATATTCGTGGCCACTCCCCCGCTCTTGTGCTCGTCCCCCTTCCAGGAGGCGTAGTACCAGTTGCCGCGGGAGGTGATATAGGTCAGGTCCACGTCGTAGACTTTGTCCGAGGGTCCCTCGTCTATCTTCTTCTTCAAGGCCGCTATCGAGTCGTGGAGACGGAGCTGGAGGATGTTGTAGGCCTTGTGGCCGGTCTCATCCTCTATCTTCATTATGGCGTCGATGTTATGGGGATTGAGCACGGCGGGCTTCTCGCAGATGACATCGGCCCCAAGTCTGAGGCCGTAGCGCATGTGGGCGTCATGCAGGTAGTTTGGAGTACATACCGACAGCATCTCTATCTGACGGTCAGTACCCTTGAGCTTGGAGCAGTGACGGTCGAAGAGCTCCTGCTCAGTAAAAAAAGCAGCATCGGGGAAGTAACTGTCCATGATCCCGACACTGTCGAAACGGTCGTAAGCCGCCTGCAATATATTTCCTGTATCCTTTATAGCCCTGAGGTGCCTTGGAGCAATATAGCCGCCGACACCGATCAGCGCAAAATTTTTGTTTGGCATATCATTTTTGTTTTTTCAAACCTACAAAGATAATAAAATTAAACGCCATGACAACAATTAGATTGAAATTCAGAAGTTCTTCCGTGGAAGGCAGACCAGGAACCCTCTACTATCAGATCTGCCGCAGACAGTCCTACAAAAGGATCAACACCAGGATGCACATCTATCCCTTCCAGTGGGATCCGGCATCATGCACCCTCCGTCACGACAAGGACAGACTGGGAATACTCTCTGAATATCAAAAAAATATCGACAGGGACCTCCTTTTGCTCAGGGACATAGTGGACAAAATGAACTCCACGGGCAAGGACTACACGCCGGGCGACGTCATAAGCAGGTTCATGAGCAAAGGACATGAACTGTCGGCGGTCATGTTCATGAAACACGAGATACAGGCCCTGACCTGCGCAATGAAGCTGGGTTCAGCCCGCAA
>ULLI01002417.1_pt1 | contig 9305 bp, 8 predicted proteins | sample 1951351 | NCBI WGS metagenome assembly ULLI01 (sample SAMEA4835520, study PRJEB28245) | human gut metagenome | biome: gut microbiome; material: fecal sample | place: Denmark | collected 2008 | reverse complement strand
AGATGAAACATAGATTTGCTCATCTGTTTTGTCGGGATTGCAGATGTAATCTATTGCTTTATCAACGGTTGCTTTGATAGCATGGATTTTTGTGTATGCCATACTTTATTCATCAACTCCTTTACTTCATTCATATCGTCCTGATAGATGTTTCCGGTACTGTTTATCCGCTTTGCAATCTGATTCAGACTTGAGCTGATTCGTCCAAGCTCTGTATTATAAATTCGCAGATAACTGTAATCGACATCATACACATATCCATATAAAACCAGCTTGCGTAAGACAGCTGACATGCTTTTCATACCGGATGCTTTGAACTTGGTATTGAGAATGTACTGCTCATCATCACTGAGATAAAATTGCACCGGATTGGTGCGGTTTCTGTTTTCCATTGAGCCACGTCCTTTCTAAATTTGGGTACAAAAAACTGCTGTAAAATGTTCGATTTTTACAACAGTCTGTTTCGTGTTTTATTCAATTTTGGGTGTAATTACCCATAGCAAATTGTAGCAAAAACGGCAGGAAAGGTCAATGTATTTCGATGGAAGACCGAAGAAAAATCAAGAGAGGGTTAGGGATACTTCCCTATGGAAATTCAACCACACAGGCGATAGGAAAGTGTGGGGGATTTCGCCTGTGTCATGACACAGGCAGTGCTTGCTAAGGTTGTTTTTGGCACTCCTGGAGGGTGTGCCGGATGTTTTATTAGTTTAGAAAAAGTAAATAAAGACTTGACGTTTAAATCTTACAGATGTAAGATATAAGGGAATATTATATACAGAAAAAAGAAATCATGATTGCTTTGACATAACTTTTGAAATGGAAAGAACAATTTTTTTAAAATAAAATCTTACAACTGTAAGAAAAAGGAGATGCTATGACGAAAAAAAAGAAAAAAAGCAGGATATACATTATATGGCTCATGAATTTATGCTTGATTACAACTGTGGTTGCCTTTTTTGTATGGTATGAAAGTGTACCTGATGTATCACCGGAGAAGGTTCTTAAAACATATATGGATCATGTTTCAAATCGAGAATATGAACAAATGTATGAGATGATTGATGCAGGAATATCTGGGAATATCAGTCAGGAAGATTTTGTAAAACGTAATTCTGCTATTTATGAGGGAATTGATGTAGATAATATGAAAGTTCATATCACATCTTATGATAAAGAACAAAAAGAGATCTGTTATGAAACATCTATGGATACTGTTGCAGGAAAAGTAACTTTTGAAAATAAGGCATCATTTATACTGGAAAAAGGCAAATATAAGCTGATATGGAATGATTCTTTGATATTTCCAGAACTGGATTCCACAGATAAAATAAAAGTGTCTACAACAAGTGCTAAGAGAGGGCAGATTATAGACCGAAATGGTCACTTGCTTGCAGGCGAGGGAGTGGCTTCTTCTATAGGCGTAGTTCCCGGAAAATTAGAGAATAAGAATGATGCTATCAGCCAGTTGGCAGAATTATTGGAAATGAAAACAGAAGATATAGAAAAAAAATTAGCGGCAAAATGGGTAAAAGATGATTCATTTGTACCATTAAAAACAGTTCCAAAGGTGAATGAATTAAAACTGATGTCGATTGAGCCAGATCAGGAAACATTGGCAGAGAAAGACCGACAGGAGAAATTATTAGAGATTCCAGGTGTGAAAATTTCAGATATCACTGTAAGGGAATACCCACTGGGGGAGGCTGCTGCACATTTAGTGGGATATGTTCAAAACGTTACGGCAGAAGATTTAGAAGAACACGCCGGAGAGGGATATACATCGAACAGTGTGATTGGAAAAAGTGGAATGGAAGGATTATTTGAAAAAGAATTAAAGGGACAGAATGGGTGTTCTATTACTATTGTTGATTCAAATGGCAATAAGAAAAAAATCATAGTAAGCACGATTGTAGAAAATGGAAAAGATATAAAACTAACGATAGATTCGAATTTGCAAAAAGAATTATATGAACAATTTAAAGATGATAAGAGCTGTTCAGTTGCTATGAATCAGTATACGGGAGAAGTATTGGCTTTAGTCAGTACACCTTCATATGATAACAACGATTTTATTAGGGGCATGTCAAGTGAAAAGTGGAATGCGCTGAATGAAGATGAGAACAAACCTATGTATAATCGTTTTCGACAGGTCTGGTGTCCGGGATCTACGTTTAAGCCTATTATAGCTGCTATTGGATTAACAACAGGGGCGATTGATCCAGATGAGGATTATGGGAATGAAGGATTGAGCTGGCAGAAAGATTCCTCATGGGGATCTTATTATGTAACGACGCTTCATGCTTATGAGCCGGTTATTCTAAAAAATGCTTTAATTTATTCGGATAATATTTATTTTGCAAAGGCGGCATTAAAAATTGGGGAAAACGATATGGAAAGTTCATTAACAAAACTGGGATTCAATGATGTACTTCCATTTGATATTAAGATGGCAAAATCGCAGTTTTCCAATACAGAAAAAATTGAAAAAGAGGTACAGTTGGCTGATAGTGGCTATGGACAAGGTCAGATTCTTGTGAATCCTTTGCATATGGCTTGTATGTATTCTGCATTTTGCAATGAAGGAAATATGATAAAACCATATCTTACATATAAGGAAGATGCAATGCCTGATGTCTGGATTAAAGAAGCATTTACAAAGGATGCGGCGCAAATTGTTTTGGAGGATACGAAAGAAGTCATAAACAATTCTCATGGAACTGGCTATGCAGCACATAGAACGGATATTATATTAGCCGGAAAAACTGGAACTGCAGAAATCAAAGCATCAAAAGATGATACAACGGGGACTGAATTAGGATGGTTTTCTGTTTTTACAACGGACAAGAATATGGAGCGTCCTATTATGATCGTCAGCATGGTAGAAGATGTAAAAGGAAGAGGTGGAAGCGGTTATGTTGTCAAAAAAGATAGTCAGGTTCTTGAAAAGTGGTTTTCTGGTAATTAGTATAGGATTTTCGATGGGGATTTCGGGGTGTAAAGGGAATATAGAAGAACCAGTATCCTCTGAACCTATTGAAATTGTCAGTGAGAAAGGAATGGATGATAATTTTATAAATATTCCGATAGATATTTATGAGGAAGCCACAACAAAAAATAAGCTGAATGATATGGAAACAGTACGTAAAGTTGTAGAAAGATTTGGGGAATGTGGATATGCGGCAGTTGATTGTGAAAATCGAGTTGATATGACACAAATGCAAAATGTGATAGATTTTTGTGATTCGGTGGAAAAACAAGAAAAAGCAGAAGTGACAATACTCCAAGTGAGCAGTCTGGGAGGATTTTCGGTCTACCATTTACAGACAGAAAAAGGAGTGGTTCATGTGAAAAGATGCTATTACGGATACAAAGATGGGATTATGAAAAGTGAGGATGAAGGTGAATATCAAACCGATTATTGGAGATATACCGATGATGGATATCTGATGTTTTCTGGAACTTATTTTTCAGAAGAATTGTATGTATTAACATTAAGTTCTGCAGAAGAGCATGTAGCATTTCGTATACTGCCATTGGATGCAAAGTGTCGGGAATTAAATGAAAAATATCTTTTGCCAATAGGATATGAGTTAAATAATATGTTTTTAGTGGATTGGAATGAGGATGATTTTGGAGAACTGAATTTCTATGACATGTTTGATTTGTTGTATCCAAAGTTGCATAATGAAAAATTTCCATATGTAGCAGATGATAACTTAGGCATAGGTGCAGTTTATCATATTCCTAAAACAGAGTTTGAAAATGTAATTATGGAATATTTTAATATCGACAGTGATAAATTGCAGAAAAAAACTATTTACGATTATCAAACTCAAACATACGAATATAAACCAAGAGGATTTTATGAGATAGAGTATCCAGAATATCCATATTCCGAGGTGGTTGGGTATACGGAACATTCGGATGGAACGATTACGCTTAATGTTCATGTAGTATATCCGTATGCAGGGGATTCTGATGTATATATGCATGATGTTACGGTCAGACCGTTATCTGATGGTAGAGTACAGTATGTATCAAATTACATTGTTTCAGAGGAAGAAAATAACAACATTACATGGCATACGCCACGCTTAACCGAAGATGAGTGGAATGATATATATGGAGGACAGTAATGGAAGATATAAAATGGTTTATAAAAAAGTTTGGAATCATTTTTGTGATTCTATTGGTGATGATTGTAAGTACAGGAATTTTTTATGAAAAGAATGCGAGAACATCATCAGCAGAGTAGATATGGGAAATGTGACTGAATGGAAAGGACAATATTTATGAAAAAGAGTATTTGGTTCATTGTACTGATCAGTTGCCTGTTATGTGGATGCATAAGGAAAGATATGACATCAGATAGTCAGTTGATGGATAGTAGAGATGTTGATTCTACGGAAGAAAACGAGAATGCAAAAGAAGATGTTGCAGAACAGTGGGAAAAAGGTTATGACCTTCCAATAGATGAGCCGGAAAGAAAAGAAGCAGAGGATGAGTGTAAAATGATTCTGGAGCTTATTTCTGATATTTATACTCAGGCAGATAAAGGGGAGGCAGTTAATACGGTTCTGGATGATAAGACAATCTATAAAATGCAGGATCGGATAAAAGAAAAAGGGTATCCGGTTATAACGATGAAAGCATATGCAGCAATGGAAAATTATAAAAAAGTCGAAGATTTTCTTAAAAACTGTCAGGAAGAGAAAGCTGGTTTTATAGTGCTTTACGAGTTGCAGTCAGATGGTGGCATTGGCAGAGATAAATTTATTTTTGATGGAAAGGACATGTATTTAATAAGTGCGTGTGCTACATGGAACACCAATGATACATATGGATTGTCCTATATTTCTTATGCAAGGATAAAGGAGTGGAAATATACGGATAAAGGATGGTTTTGTTATGAATTATGTGTTCCGGAACCACCGGAGGTTACAGAGATTGTTGACGGAAGCTGTCTGGTAAGAATAAAGCCATTATCTAAGGAACAACGGGAAATGTCAGAAAGATGCGTACAAGGTCTGGGGTATCAGGGAAATAATCTTTTATGCTCGAATTGGGATACTGACCATATGGAAAAACTGGACTATAATGGAATGTATGAATATCTGTATGCCATGAAACATCAGAAAGCGTTTGATGCCGAGGATTATTCAAATGGAATACCAAAAGAAGAATTTGAGAGTTTGATCATGGAATATCTTCCAGTAACAGCAGAGCAAATTCAGGAATATGCGGTATTTGATGAAAAAAATCAGACTTACGTATGGGTACGACTAGGCTGCCTTAACTATGCACCAACTTTTTTTGGAACTTCGCTGCCGGAGGTTATTGATATCAAAGAAAATGAGGATGGAACAGTGACATTAACGGTGGATGCGGTGTGTGATATGGTCATTTGTGATGATGCGGTCATAACCCATGAACTTACGGTAAAGTTTGCTGATGATGGTAGCTTTCAATATTTGGGGAATAAAATCCTTGATGATGGAATTAAGGAGATACCAGATTACCAATACCGTATTAAAGAATGATTTGATAATACTGGTGTTTTATGGTATTTTTACAGATATGAAGAAAGGAGACTTACATGAAATATATTTATAAAATCACGGGAAAAGTAAGTTTAATACTATATATATTTATGTTGTATCAATTCTGGCATCTATGTCAATATGGTGGCTTGAGAAGGCATATACCGATGTTGGCGTTAGGTATAATAGGATTGGTTGGCACAGTGGTTCTCTGGCTGATTTCGAAAAGGCATAATCAAGAAGTTAATTCAGGAGATAATGGAAATAAGAAACTTTTCTATACGGAAATGATACTCCTTATAGCAGCAACTTTATTCTTTGGTGGACGTATCGTTTATTCTGCAGTTCCGTATCACGGGGCACTGTCTTGGAAACTTGATGAGTGGATGCGTAAAAAAGAAGTAGAACTGGAGCATAATAATCTTTTTGAGGATGGTGTAGAAGGGATTCTGATGGATTTGGATGAAGCATTGCAACTGCCGGAAGAACTCTATATTGCAAATAAATATCAGGTGTCATTTGATGAAAACGGAACGATTCAAAGGATTTATGCATTCATATATGGAAAAAATGAGGCTGGAGAGAAAAAAACGTATCTTATTGATTATGACGCAGACAGCAGTAATGATATGACTGTTTGGATAGATGGTAATGTGAATGGAGAATATAGTGACGATATGCGTTTGTCTCCAATGATTGAAATTTTGAACAATTCAGACTGGACGAGTCAGGTAGAGGCGTGGGCTGAAACATTTGAAGAGCAGCAGATTTATGAAATACTCTATATGGGGCGAAGATCTTTTAGTTCAGAGGAAGGCTTACAATATATTTCGGGAGATGCAGATGGTGATGGAACTGAAACAGGAACCGGCAATTTTACTCAGCTTAGAAGCGGTGGAGAAATCGTTGGGTTTGAGGTATCTTTGCATATTCCTGATTTAAATAGTGTCACACCTGTTCGATATATTATGGAGCCTGAGTACGTCAGTCAACAAGAATTGAAGCAGGAGAATACGATGCAGCAGGTGGAGGATGCTAAAGATACAGAAAGTTGGACTGTGGATCAAAGTGATGGAACTATGTATTTCTTTTTAGATGAAAATAATGGATGGCGTTTGGTGATAACGGATGCAGCTGCCGGAAGCAGATTTTATGTAATGGAAAAGACAATGGATGGTGGTTCTACTTGGGAATGCATAAATGATGATCCGTTCAGTGGACAATTGGGAGTTGCAGAAGGTTTAATATTTTATGATGAGAACTTTGGGGTTGCAGGAATTACAGGCGCATCCCAGTCCTATTCCCGCTTATATGTCACTCGCGATGGCGGAAGGGCCTTTGAAGAAATGAAACTTCCAATGGATCTTGTTTCAGAATTACCACAAATCGCTATCGATTGCGGATTTACGGTGGAGGATTTTGATTACCTGAATATGCCTGAAAAAGAGGACGACACATTGACGATAACGGTTACCACAGATGCAGCGGAGAAAGATGGGATTGTATTTCAGTCAACTGATTATGGAGCGACATGGGAATACAAAGGGCTTGTTCAGATAGCGAATTAAGAAAAATCGGGTAAAAGTCAGAGATTGACCTTTACCCGATTCTTTATTTCCAGATATTCATGTCAGACAAGATAGACATGGTTATTTCAGTGGCGTTGCTTCCGGTAGCATTGCTCTCAGCACCAATGTTGGTAGCAAAAAAGTATGTATTATCTGCAGTTTCGATATAGCCTATAAACCAACCGTTCACATCTTGTCCGTTTACTCGTCCGGTTCCGGTCTTTCCGTAGAATGTTCCGGCATCGGAAGAGGAAATGCATATGGAATCTTTTACTGCATTGATATTTTCAGGGGCGAAGCCAAGGCTGTTATTCTGCAGCCTGGTTAGAAGTTCGACCTGCTCTATTGGGGAAATCTTCAAGGAAGATTCCATCCAATAAGTGGAGAAATCACCGCTCATGTTTTCATTTCCATATCCGATTTTCTTGATATAATCGTAAACGGAAGTAGTACCAAGTTGTTCGTCCACTGATTGGAAGTACCAGTTCACAGATGAAGCCATAGCAGACTGCAAGGTCTGATCAGCGTTCCATGCTTCAAACGGATAGTTTTCTCCATTCCATGCAATAAAAGAATCCTGTGGTGTAATGACACCTTCTTCCAATCCAAATAAAGCATCATATATCTTGTAAGTGGAATCCGGTGCAACTCGTAGCGTAGCATGTTCTATATCATGTATGCTCCAGACATCATTTCTAAGATCGTATAAAACAAAGCTTCCTTCGTATTTTCCAAAGTATTTAGAAAAATCTACATATGAAATATTTTCTGAGGAAGATTCCCATTGGTAGCGACTTTCGTCCGCTGCATATGTAGAAATAAAAGGTGTAAGTCCCATTATTAGAACTGTGGTCAGTATAAAAGCAGTCATGCCTTTTAATTTCTTGCAAAACGTTGGTTTCTCATAAGAGGCAATGTTGATAATGCGACGCTTCATTTGTTTCATGTTTCCACTAAGGTTGGCGGCAAAAGGAAAAGGAGAAAAGGAGACCTTTTCTATAAAGTTAATCAGCGTATTTCCGTAATCTTCATAATCGTCCTCTTCAAGCATTTTTAGAACAGAAGTGTCACAGGCAATTTCTCTGTCATTACGCATTTCTCTTAGTGCAAACCAGACAAAGGGGTTAAACCAATAAAGCACTCCGGCAAAGTTCATAAGATAATTGGCAATGGCATCCTTATGTCTGTAGTGTTGCAGTTCATGCAATAGCATATATCTCATATCAGATTCATGATAATCTGAGATTAAATGAATTGGCAGATAAATACATGGCTTCAAAAATCCTACGATAATAGGGGATTTCAAAAAAGCGGTACTGTACACAGGAATATTCCTTATTATTTTCATCTCATTCAAGCATCTGTTATACAGTCTGCGAACTTTCGGATTTTGAAGGGGAAGTGCAGATCTCTTTATAGTGTGTAAACGAAGAGAAGATTTGATTACCAATATCATCATCACAAGCATTCCCACAATCCATATACTCAATAAAATGTACCCGGTAACGGATGATGTGTCATGGTTTACAGAAATGGCAATGTCATTCATCCAATTTGTAGTACCGGATAAATCGGTATTCATAACATTATTTGTACCAACATCGGCATGAGAAGTGGTGGAGTTTTGTACGCTACTGAGCCATGAGAAAATTTGCGGAAAACTAATTAGACGGAAGGGGATAAAAGGCACTGCTAAAAGTCCGAGTAACAGCAACCATAGATTATACTGCATCCGGCTGGACAAGTTGTTTCTGAATACCCATTTGGCTATCAAAAGAATTCCAACGATACCGCTGATAAATACATTGCATAATAAAAAGCGTATCATGAAATTAGCCATGTTAATCGCCTCCTTTTTTGGAACTCTTGGAAAGAAGGGAGCGAAGTGTTTCAATTTCTGTTTCAGACAGTTTATCGTTTTCTATGTATGCAGATAGCATAGAGGTAATGTCACCATTATAGTAGCGATTCAAGAAAGAATTACTTTCTTGACTAATATATTCACACTCTTTTACTAACGGTGTGTAAACAAAAACACGACTTTGTTTTTCATAAGTGAGAACACCCTTGGTCACAAGACGCTTAATGAGCGTTTGGATAGTTTTGGGACTCCAGTTTGTTGTCTGTAGTAATTTTTCTGTTATTTCATTGGTGTTAATGGGGGCATATTTCCATACAATTTTCATAACTTCAA
>ULLI01017012.1_pt1 | contig 9315 bp, 6 predicted proteins | sample 1951351 | NCBI WGS metagenome assembly ULLI01 (sample SAMEA4835520, study PRJEB28245) | human gut metagenome | biome: gut microbiome; material: fecal sample | place: Denmark | collected 2008 | reverse complement strand
TTTCGGTAGGCAGGAATTTGGCTACTTCGGGAAGTTCCAGGGGCAGACAGCTTTCATCAATCATATAAGGCATACCGTCCTTGTAGTAAACGGGGAACGGTTCACCCCAGTAACGCTGGCGTGAGAAAATGGCATCGCGCAAGCGGAAGTTCACCTTCACGCGTCCCAAATTATGCTCTTTCACGTATTTTTTAGTAGTAGCGATAGCTTCCTTGATAGTCAGCCCGTTAAGGTTGAGGTCGCAATAAGGCTCTGTATTGGCTTTTGGTGAGTTGCATACGATGCCTTCCTTGGCATCGAAACTTTCTTCGCTGACATCGCAACCTTCCACCAGCGGAACGATGGGTAATCCGAAGTGTTTGGCGAAGGCATAGTCGCGGCTGTCATGTGCCGGTACGGCCATGATGGGTCCCGTTCCGTATCCTGCCAGCACATAGTCGCTGATCCAGATGGGCACTGCTTCGCCCGTAAAAGGATTGACGGCATAGCTTCCGGAAAAGACGCCGCTTACGCTGCGGTCGGAGATGCGCTCGCGTTCGGTGCGTTTCTTGGTGCGTTCCAGATAGGCGTCCACATCGGCTTTTTGTTCCGGGGTGGTCACTTGTGCCACCAGTTCGCTTTCGGGGGCAAGTACCATGAAAGTAACTCCGAACATGGTGTCTGCGCGGGTAGTGAAAATGGTGAATTCCAAATCGCTGTCTTTCACTTTGAATTGAATTTCAGCGCCTTCGCTGCGGCCTATCCAGTTCTTTTGGGTTTCCTTCAGGGAATCGGTCCAGTCGATGGTGTCGAGTCCGTCCAACAAGCGTTGTGCATAGGCGGATACGCGGAGACACCACTGGCGCATCTTTTTCTGGACTACGGGAAAACCGCCGCGTTCCGATACGCCGTCCACCACCTCGTCGTTGGCAAGTACGGTTCCGAGTTGGGGACACCAGTTCACCATTGTTTCACCCAGGTAGGCGATGCGATAGTTCATCAGGGTTTCCTGCTGTTCTTTTTCGCTCATGGCGTTCCACTCTTGGGCGGTGAAACTGAGCTCTTCGCTGCAAGCCACGTCCAGTCCTTCGGTTCCTTTGGTCTCAAAGTGCTCTATCAGTTGGGCGATGGGTTTTGCCGATGCGCAGGAGTTGCAGTAGAAGCTGTTGAACATCTTTTGGAAAGCCCATTGCGTCCAATGGTAGTATTCCGGGTCGCAGGTGCGGATTTCGCGGTTCCAGTCGAAGGAGAAACCTATCTTGTCCAACTGCTCGCGATAGCGGTTGATATTGTTGACGGTGGTGATTGCGGGGTGCTGTCCCGTCTGTATGGCATATTGTTCTGCCGGCAGGCCGTAAGCATCGTATCCCATGGGGTTCAGGACATTGAAACCTTGCAGGCGTTTGTAACGGGCATAGATGTCCGAAGCGATGTATCCCAATGGATGTCCCACGTGCAGGCCTGCGCCGCTGGGGTAGGGGAACATGTTCAGTACATAATATTTTTGTTTTGTTTCGTCTTCCGTCACTTGGTAGGTTTTGTTCTCCACCCACCGTTTCTGCCATTTTTTTTCAATCTCTCTGAAATTGTATTCCATAATGGTTTTAATTATATTGTTGAAAACTTGTTGATATACTTACTAAAACTTGTTGATAGTTTGTTTAATTCGGTTTATATCCTGTTAATTAAACGGTGCAAAGTTAAGGGTTTATTTTCAGATTTGTAGCGAAGTAGTGTAAAAAAACAGCATGAATGCTTGACATTCCGCTTTTTATTACTTATATTTGTGATGTGCTTTTAAAACTGATTTTTTGTTTGTAATACAAATAATGGCTAAATTAATTCAATAGGATTTTACAAAGAAGATTTTTTAGGATATTGCAAGGGATGTAATCTGTGAAGATCACATCCCTTTTTTTGTATGTTTCCTGTCGGAGGCGCTTCCATTTGTATGTTTTTCTGATAATGGGCACAACTTCTTTTCAAAAGCCCTGTATAAGGCCTTTGGGGAGATTTACTAAAACTTGGACGGAGATTTACTAAATCTTTCCTTTCATTTTAGTAAATCTCCCCAAAGGTTTCAGTAAATCTTCTTTCGGGTATTATAAAAGCCTGTCTCATTGTATAGAAAAAGGAAAGCATTATCTTTGTGCGTAATTTATAAGCGGTGTATGCATACAACGAAGAACTATATTTATCATCTCATAGCCATTCTTACCGTAGGGATATGGGGACTGACGTTTATCTCTACAAAAGTGTTGATAGAGCATGGACTTTCTCCGCAGGAGATATTTTTGCTTCGTTTTCTGATGGCTTATCTGGGAATTTGGTTTATCTCTCCGCGCAAACTGTTTGCCGATAATTGGAAAGATGAACTTTGGTTGCTGTGGGGCGGCGTTACGGGTGGTTCTTTCTACTTCTTTACGGAGAATACGGCATTGGAAATCACACTGGCCACCAATGTGGCTTTTATTGTTTGTACGGCTCCGCTGCTCACCACTATTTTGTTCTTGCTGATCTATAAAAAAGAAAAAGCCACCGCCGGACTGGTGGGCGGTTCGCTGCTGGCGCTGGTGGGGGTGGCGTTGGTGGTCTATAACGGCCATTTCATATTGAAGATTTCACCGCTTGGCGATTTCCTGACTCTTCTTGCCGCCTTCTCCTGGGCGTTCTACAGCCTGATAATGAAAAAAATGTCCGGGCGTTATCGTACGACTTTCATTACCCGCAAGATTTTCTTCTACGGAATACTGACTATTCTTCCCGCTTTTATCCTTCATCCCTGGCAATTTTCTCTTTCCGGACTTTGGCAGCCGGCGGTTTGGATGAACCTTCTTTTCCTGGGTGTACTCGCTTCTCTGGTTTGCTTTGTGGTGTGGAACATCATTTTGAAGCAATTGGGTACGGTGCGAGCTTCCAACTACATTTATTTGAATCCGCTTTTCACGCTGATAGGTTCCACTGTCCTGCTGGACGAACAGTTCACCGTAATGTCACTCATGGGAGCCATGCTCATATTGGGCGGTGTGTATTGGGCGGGAAAGAGATAAAGAGGGGAGAGGAGACCTATGGGCATAAAAAAAGGAGTACCGCTGTACTCCAACCTTTGTTAACCTTAAATCTAATACTATGAAAAACACATTGCAAAGGTACGGACTTTTTGGAAATCTCCAAATAAAGCAAATAAAAAAGTGTGTTTTATAACATGTTTTAGTAAAATTCCCCACTTTGTTAAGGCTTGCTAAGGATTTAAAGCCCCGTTCTGTGTATTTTCTAAAAAAGGATTATCTTTGTCCTGACTAATCAGATTACATTAAATTCTAAAAAGATACCATTGTGAATGAAGATATTGTCCTTACCCCGATGATGAAACAGTTCCTTGATTTGAAGGCAAAACATCCTGATGCCGTCATGCTGTTTCGTTGTGGTGACTTCTATGAGACTTATTCCACCGATGCCATTGTGGCTGCCGAGATATTAGGCATTACTTTGACGAAGCGTGCCAATGGCAAAGGGAAAACAATCGAAATGGCGGGATTTCCTCACCATGCGCTCGATACGTATCTGCCCAAACTGATACGTGCAGGTAAACGCGTAGCCATTTGTGACCAGCTGGAAGATCCGAAGCTCACCAAAAAGCTGGTGAAACGCGGCATCACCGAATTGGTGACTCCGGGTGTGTCCATCAACGACAATGTGCTGAACTACCGGGAGAACAACTTCCTTGCCGCTGTTCACTTCGGTAAGGGTGCCTGCGGAGTGTCATTCCTGGATATTTCCACCGGTGAGTTCCTGACAGCGGAAGGACCTTTCGATTACGTCGATAAGCTGCTGAATAATTTTGCCCCGAAAGAAGTGCTTTTTGAGCGTGGCCGCCGGGGAATGTTTGAAGGCAATTTCGGCAGAAAATTCTTTACGTTCGAGTTGGACGACTGGGTGTTTACGGAGACCACCGCCCGCGAGAAACTGCTGAAACACTTCGAAGTCAAGAACCTGAAAGGATTTGGGGTGGAACATCTCAAGAATGGCATCATTGCTTCGGGGGCTGTCTTGCAGTATCTCATTATGACGCAGCATACCCAGATAGGGCACATCACTTCGTTGGCCCGCATAGAGGAAGACAAGTACGTCCGTCTGGATAAGTTTACGGTGCGCAGCCTCGAATTGATGGGCAGCATGAACGACGGCGGCAGCAGTCTGTTGAATGTGATAGACAGGACTATCAGCCCGATGGGAGCCCGCTTGTTGAAGCGCTGGATGGTGTTTCCCCTGAAAGACGTACAGCCCATTAACGAACGGTTGAACGTAGTGGAATACTTCTTCCGCAAACCCGACTTCAAGGAGCTGATCGAAGAACAGTTGCATCTGATAGGAGATTTGGAACGCATCATTTCCAAAGTAGCCGTAGGGCGAGTTTCTCCGCGCGAAGTGGTTGCCCTGAAGGTGGCATTGCAGGCTGTTGAACCTATCAAGGAAGCCTGTATGGATGCAGATAATGCCAGTCTGAACCACATCGGCGAACAACTGAATATCTGCCGGTCCATTCGCGACCGCATTGACAAGGAGGTCAACAACGACCCTCCGTTGCTTATTAATAAAGGCGGCGTGATAAAATCGGGCGTGAATGCCGAGTTGGACGAGTTGCGCCAAATAGCCTATTCCGGCAAGGATTATCTCTTGCAGGTGCAGCAACGTGAAAGTGAACTGACGGGTATTCCCAGTCTGAAGATAGGGTATAATAATGTCTTTGGCTATTATATCGAAGTGCGCAATGTGCACAAGGATAAAGTGCCGCAGGAGTGGATCCGCAAGCAGACCTTGGTCAATGCCGAACGTTACATTACGCAGGAATTGAAAGAGTATGAAGAGAAAATACTCGGCGCTGAGGACAAGATTCTGGTGTTGGAAACGCAACTTTATACGGAGCTGGTGCAGTCTTTGAGCGAATTTATTCCTGCCATTCAGATTAATGCAAATCAGATAGCGCGTCTGGACTGTCTGCTTTCGTTTGCCACCGCCGCCCGCGAAAACAATTATATCCGTCCGGTAATTTCCGACGATGAGGTTTTGGAGATACATCAGGGACGCCATCCGGTCATCGAGAAGCAACTTCCCATAGGCGAGAAATACATAGCCAACGATGTGATGCTGGACAGCAGTACGCAACAGATAATCATCATCACCGGTCCTAATATGGCGGGTAAGTCTGCATGGCTCCGCCAAACCGCCTTAATCACGCTTATGGCGCAGATCGGCAGTTTCGTTCCGGCGGAAAGCGCACACATCGGTCTGGTGGACAAGATATTTACCCGCGTGGGCGCCAGCGACAACATTTCCGTAGGCGAATCTACGTTTATGGTGGAGATGAACGAGGCGGCGGACATCTTGAACAATCTCTCCTCCCGCAGTCTGGTGCTCTTTGATGAGTTGGGGCGCGGCACTTCCACTTACGACGGCATTTCCATTGCATGGGCCATTGTGGAATACATCCACGAACATCCTCGTGCCAAGGCCCGTACGCTGTTTGCCACGCACTATCACGAACTGAATGAAATGGAGAAGTCCTTCAAACGCATCAAGAACTATAATGTGTCGGTGAAGGAAATCGATAATAAAGTCATTTTCCTGCGTAAACTGGAACGGGGTGGCAGCGAACACTCTTTCGGTATTCATGTGGCTAAAATGGCGGGTATGCCCAAAAGTATCGTGAAACGTGCCGCTGACATTTTGAAGCAACTTGAGACGGACAACCGCCAACAGGGTGTATCAAGCAAACCTATGGCCGAAGTGGGAGAGACGCGTGGCGGCATGCAGCTCAGCTTCTTCCAGCTTGATGACCCGATACTGTGCCAAATACGTGATGAGATACTGAATCTGGACGTAAATAACCTGACGCCGCTTGAAGCGTTGAACAAGCTGAATGACATCAAGCGGATAGTAAAAGGGAAGTAGCCTGTGTGGTATGGATTTAACTTCAAGGCATGAAACCTTCAGTTTCCTTGGATGGACTGCCGGTTTCATGCCTTGAAGTTTTTTTATTGCCGGAGGATATTATTTTCCTGCCGTTTTCTTGCCGTAGAAACACATGAAGTAAATTCCGATAAGTATGAACGGAACACTGAGCCATTGCCCCATATTCAGCGCCATTGTCTTTTCAAAATCCACTTGGTCTTCTTTCAGGAACTCGATGAAGAAGCGGAAGACGAATATCTCCGTCAGGCAGAGGCCGAAGAAGAAGCCGCGGTGATAGGGTAGGGAGGCTACTGCTTGCACTGCGGTGGACTTTGCCTTGGTGGTGCTGAAGTCTGTTTCAAGTTTGCTTTCCTGCTTCTTCTGTCCGCGTTTGTACAGGTAGACCATGCCCAGGAAGAAGATAAAATAAGCTATTGCTTCGTAGAGCTGTGCCGGATGGCGGGGCAGCATATCTACGCGTTCGAATACAAATGCCCAGGGGACATTGGTCGGCATACCGATTATTTCGGAGTTCATCAGGTTGGCAAGGCGGATGCAGCAGGCGGTGCTAGGAGTGGCAACGGCTATCATGTCCAGTACGTCCATATAGTGCATCTTTGTCTTGCGGCAGTACATCCAGAGGGAGATAATCAATCCCAGCGTGCCGCCATGACTGGCAAGCCCTTCGTATCCCGTCCATTTCCAACCGCCGTCCGGCAGGAACTTTACGGGGAGTATCATTTCCCAGAAGTGGTTCAGGTAATAGTCCGGCTGATAGAACAGGCAGTGTCCTAATCTCGCCCCTATCAGGATGCCGAAGAAGCAATAAAAGAACAGCGGTTCGAACGTCTTTTCGTCGATTTTCCGGTCATGGTACTGACGGTGTACTATCGCATAGGCAAGAGCGATGCCGACAACCCATAACAGGCCGTAATAACGGATTGGAATACTTCCGAAAAGGTTGAACAGCTCCGGATCAGGATTCCAGTTGATAGAGAGGAGAGTTGGTATATTCATAAGTAATTAAAATTAGTTTATGTCATTGGGTGTCGTCGTTCGGAGCGTAGCAAAGAATCTGCTCTTTTTGTGTATGTGTGGCAAGGAAAAGATTTTGCACCACGTTCTGAATGACAAAGATAATATAAGATAATTGGACAAAGGTATAAAATTATTTGAATTTCTCTGCTACCATTCTGTATGTAGGAATCTCAATTCCCTGTTCTTCGGCTGCCGTAATCATATCGAACAGTAATCCCTGCACTTCGCTCTGATGTCCTTTTGCCATATCTTTTTGCATGGAAGCGGTACTTTCGGGAGCCAGTTTGTCGATTACTTTGAGATTATATTCCACCATATCTTCCTTGAACTCAATGCCCAGCTTTTGTCCCAATGCGGCGCTTTCCTGCGAAAGTCCGATAAAGGTGTCGCGTATCCTGCCGGATTTTTGCACTTCACCCATGGGCACGTCATAGTAAGCGCCTGTTACTGCCATGGCCGAAATGAAAGACCATTTTACGAAAGTATCCCGGTTGATGTCGGGAGATATCTCAGCTTTGATGCCGCTTTCCTGCAAGTCATGTTGTACGGCTTCCAATGTTTCACGAGGAACAATTGTGTTTTTGTGTGCTCCGTAGACCAGGCGGAATATCTTTCCCATCTGTGTGATCTCTCCTTTGCCGGAAACAAATCCTACGATGTAGATGCAACCGTCCAATACCGTTACACCGGGAACCAGCCGTTGGATGCGGGGACCGGTTCCGTAAACGTTGAGAATGGGAATGACCACCGTATCTTTATGTGCGGCGCATTTGATTAATTCTGTAATGGAGTCTACGGAATAGCCCTTGACGCATACAAAGATAACATCTGCCTTGAAGTCGGCTGATGAGGAAGCGAGGGCTGTGTATTCTTCTGTGGTATAAGCGGGTATCTTCAGTGTATGTTCACCTTTCAAGTCGGAGTGTAACCGCAAACCATGCTCATGTATAGCGGCAAGATGCTCGCCGCGTGCGATGCAAGTAACGTTCTTTCCTGCCAATGCAAGGAAAGCGGCAATGCTTCCGCCTACTCCGCCTGTGCCTGCAATGAGGTATTTCAGATTACTGTTTGTCATTTGTAGCATATTGATGTGATTATAAAAAATGAGCTGCCAGGAATCTCCGGACAGCTCACAATGGATGTTTTTTATACGTTGAAGCGGAAGTGCATGATGTCTCCGTCCTGCACTACGTATTCCTTGCCTTCCACGCCCAGTTTTCCGGCTTCGCGTACGGCGGCTTCGCTGCCATACTTGATGTAGTCTTCGTATTTGATGACTTCGGCGCGGATGAAACCTTTCTCAAAGTCTGTATGGATGACACCGGCGCATTGCGGAGCTTTCCAGCCTTTACGGTAGGTCCATGCCTTTACTTCCATTTCGCCGGCGGTGATAAAGGTTTCAAGGTTCAGCAGGCTGTAAATGGCTTTAATCAGTCGGTTGCAGCCACTTTCTTTCAGGCCGAGGTCTTCGAGGAACATTTGTTTCTCTTCGTAAGTTTCCAGTTCGGCAATGTCGGCTTCGGTCTGGGCGGAGATTATGATGAGTTGGGCATCTTCACCCTGAATGGCCTGACGTACTTGCTCCACATACTGATTGCCGCTTGCGGCGCTTGTATCGTCCACGTTGCAGACGTAAAGTACCGGTTTGGTGGTAAGCAGGAACATCTGTTTGGCGCATTGTTCCTCATCATCGTTTTGCGGTATTACGGTGCGGGCGCTCTGTCCCTGTTCCAGTGCATCTTTGTAACGGAGCAGGAGTTCGTATTCCACTTTTGCCAATTTGTCGCCACCTACTTTTGCTATTTTTTCCACGCGCTTGATGCGGTTTTCTACTGTATCGAGGTCTTTGAGCTGGAGTTCGGTATCAATGATTTCCTTGTCGCGTACAGGATCCACGCTTCCGTCCACGTGAACGATATTGCCATTATCGAAACAACGCAACACATGAATAATGGCGTCGCACTCGCGGATGTTGCCTAAGAACTGATTGCCCAATCCTTCACCTTTGCTGGCGCCTTTCACCAGTCCGGCAATATCGACAATGTCGCATACGGCGGGCACGATACGCCCCGGATGAACGATTTCGGCAAGTTTGGTCAGTCGTTCGTCGGGTACGGACACTTGGCCCATTTGAGCGTCGATAGTACAAAAAGGAAAGTTTGCCGCCTGTGCTTTTGCGCTGGACAGACAGTTGAAAAGAGTGGATTTCCCCACGTTGGGCAGTCCCACTATACCTGCTTTTAATGCCATAAGTATATCTTGTTTTTTAATTATTATTCAGCTAATTGGCTGCAAAGATAGTCTTTTATCTTTTCTCTTCTTCGAACATTTGGTGAAAAATGCTTC
>ULLI01007130.1_pt1 | contig 9373 bp, 15 predicted proteins | sample 1951351 | NCBI WGS metagenome assembly ULLI01 (sample SAMEA4835520, study PRJEB28245) | human gut metagenome | biome: gut microbiome; material: fecal sample | place: Denmark | collected 2008 | reverse complement strand
TGTCACAATCTCACAGCGCCGCACCTTTACCAATTTTGGCGTTAGGATGGAGGTACACGCATGATATTTTCCTGCATCCTGTTTTTCTTTTGGTTTTTCTCTGCGTTGTTTAAGGCGTCCAAATGATGACAATTGGACACTTTAGCGGGGCTGCACCGTAAAGCAACCCCGCCCCAGCCCAAAAAAGGCTACAACAAAACAACTTTGGAGGTGTTACTTTATGGAGCGGCGAAAATGGTTTTTTAACAACGGCGCAAATTTTGAACTGTTCAACGTGCTTTTTGACCGTGGCGGTTTTCTTGTTGTCCAAAACGACAAAACGCATACTATTTCTTTCGGCGCAGCAGATTGTTTTGGGTCTCTCTTTGGCTTTCCAGCAAATCAATCCTGCCTCACTAAGGACGAGGCGATTTCTATCTTGCGTGACTGGGTCAAGATTGATAATGGTTATGGATCTCGTTGGGAGAGCATAATCAGCGTCATTCAGGCGGCGTAGAGGCTCAAGAGCCCAAAAGGGCAAAATATTTCTGGCAAGTCCTGTTAATGGGGCTTGCGATATGGTACAATCTAGTTAATAAGACGGCAACAAGCCGCAGGAGGGTTATTATTATGGCATCTGCACAGGTTATTATTGACGCCGTTGTTGCAATCAATGGCACCGTGTCCCACTCTTATGGCGTTGTGTCAAGCATCAGCACCCGCCCGGAGGGCTTACAAGGCACCGACAAGTTAACGGTAGAGGGTTGGACAGTACACAAGCCGCAGGGCGTACCGTATCGCAAGGCCGTTATGATCGAGTTACCCGCAGACGTGCACGAGGGGAGCTATAAGGTGGGCGGCTGCACCCTTAACGGCTTGTATGCTGACCATGCCGCCCGCGATGGTATGGGAGCAACTGTATATGTACTCTGCAATCCGCAGCAGGGTGCAACGTCCCGCGATTATAACGGCGCGATTAATAACACTATCGCCGCCGGTCTATCCTTGTCTGTACCGCAGGCAGACGGCACGCGCGCAATTGTCCCAGTCAAGGTATTGACAACTACTGTACTGTATGACGCGTTACACCCCGGTTATAACGCATAATAAACACATTTCAACCCCGCCCACACTGGCGTGGCTTTTCTTTTGCCTTGCATCTGCTGAGGGTGCAGGGCTTTTATTTTGCCCTGCTGAAATACAGCCACACACAAGCGTTTACAGCGCGTTTTGTGCTGTCCATGCAGTTATATCGCCCACGCCACAAAACAGCGCACAGGGTTTTACATTGGCTTTTCCTGCGATTTGACCTATTCACCGCCCACGATACCAGACCGACACAAGCAGCTATAATACCACCTGCGCCACGCTGGAGCGTATCACAGCGCCGCAACGCCTCCAGCACATACCAGATACCAGAGCCACGCCGGACGTTATACAGGGCAGTGCAGCCGCCCTATTATAATAAGGTATATAAGGGTGCAGCAGATTGCAAACCATATCAGCCCGGCGGGGTCTCGATACTTCCCAAGCCAGGCGGCTTGCAGTCTGGCACCGGTCAGCAGCAGGGCGCACCGGCTGGCACCCTCCACCCGGCGGGGCAGTCCGGCAGCAGCAGGGGGGGCGGGCGGCGCGGAACCATTGACGGCTCCCGCCGTATCTCTTTTCGGGCTTTCGCCCGATAGCCAATAAGGGCGAGCAATAGTCGTAGCGTTCCGGCTGGAATAGTCGCAACCAATAGTCGTAGTTTCTCCAATAAAATAGTCGTGAAATAGTCGTAAAGTCGTCAGACAACCAGCTTTTGAAAGCCCTATATATCGTATATTAACGAGTAGTCAGCTAATAGTCGCAGAGTAATAATTGTAGCGTTTTCTTGCGAATCATCGTTAAATAGTCGTGTATTTTTTGTGTGAAATAGTCGTTCGCCTTTTAGGGAAAAAGGGGTGCGATAGTCGCTAAGTCATCCGACCACTCCAAAAATCATCTCTCGTTCCAATTTCGCATAATATATTCATCCGCTAGTTATATCTATTTCGTATAATAACCGTACTTATTATAGTATACAGATATAGTTGCTCCCGATAATCACAGATTATTTCGTATAATAACTCGTGCCATCCGATTCGGTCTGTTCCTGCTTGTTTTAATTCCCAGTAATGCACTGTGATATTTCAAGTAATCCATAGCATTCTGCTAGGAATAGTCAATGCAACATTTGTACATATTCAACCGACAACAAAATGAAGTCAATTCTCCATGTGAAATAGTCGTAAACCATCCACCAGCCCGATCCTCACGCCAATTCTCGTTTACGGTCTGCTCTGCTGGCTAACGGTGTAGCTTTTGGAGATAGAGGGTTGTAGGGGGAAAGAACCTTTGCAAAAAAACATTTGGTTGTCGTTTTCAGTTGTCGCAGTTGTTGCACCATTTTCGGCGTGGGGGCCTCAAACAATTTATTTGTTTGAGGGGGGAGCTAGGGGGATTATAAGGGGTAATAGGGGTTGTAGGGGAAAGAGGGGGAAGATTGGTATACCATGATACCAACGCATACCATTCGTATCAACTGGTACGTTTCGTATCGCTTGGTATGCAATAATCGCATCTATTTCGTTTCAATCAATTCTGCGATTGGGCAAATAGTCGTTGGCATCCTCTAATCTGGCTGCTATCATCGCTGGAAAGGCGCGTAGGAGCCTGTCTGCTGCGTTTTTTCGATTGACCCGATAACTTTCACGTCCGACCCTGAAAATCCGTTCTCCCCGCTCCTGCATCGTTCTAATCGCATGGTCCAGTTCAAGATATACCATCAGCATCAACGGAGAGCCGCCTGCGAGCGTCTGTGGCGAGTTTTCGTGATTAAGTCGATAAAGTTATCATCTAGCATCCAAAATGCCTTAAAACAGGCTTTCTCGCTGTCTACGCAAAAAACAGAAAAGAGCCACCATCGCTGGTAGCTCTTTTGCGTCCGTTATTTCATTGGCGAAAAATATTTATGGGGTTCAGACGATAACTTTATCGCCCAAACCCTGTTATCTGTTTTTCTTGCCTATTCTACTGTGACGATACGAGCTTATAAGCGGTTTAAGCCATGTAGTCCTCAAATCGTTTAACCGACTTGAAGATAATCTTGTTGTTACACCATCTTTGCAAGTGTCGAATCTCTTTCGGCGCAGATGGTTTGTTGTAAATCATCACATAGGGGTCGTAGCCCAGATCACGAAGCGTGTAGATGCGATACAGGTCTTGTTCCAACGTGCTGTTGAAGTTCGTTAAACAGTAAACCATGCCAATGTTTGACTTGCGCCGAAACCCCTTTGCAAAGTCCTCAAACTTTCCTTTCAAATCATCATTAGGGTTATCCCACGCAAAATGCAACGTGCCAATACGCATCTTGTTGATGTCCTCAATGTCAGCCTGATTCAGCAAGCGAATGTCCAGACCTTGCGTGAAGTCGATTTTGGCGTGGGTGTCAATGTACTGTTGCATAAGGTCACGCTTATCTTTGCAAGCTGTGATGTTTGGGTCTAAAACTTTGATTTCGTCCTGACCGCACCAAAAGTCGCTTACATCTGCCACTTTTACGGCGCATCTTCCCTCTTTTGCTGCAACATGGCAGAAGGAACATCCTCTTGGGCATCCCCGGCTTGTCATGCTGACTGCAAACGGAAACTGTGGGTAAATGCTGTAATCGGGGAAAGATTTTTCGATTTCAGGCGGCAAATCAACGTCTTTCGATTTATCGAATATTTCTTTGCCGTCCACTGTACGGATTGCGTATCCTGTGCCGCCTTTAATCACCTTGTCAGCGTTCAATGGCTCTGGCACGTCAGGGCTGTACACGTCTGAAAAAATCTTACTCATGTACACAATGTCATAGTGGATAAAATCACTCCACCACCATTCAACATCATCACCTTTTGCCTTGTGATAGCTTGAAATCCGCATCAATGCAAGGTTTGGAAAATTGTGTCCGTCTACGTCAATCAATCCAATTTTCATGTTTTTACCTCACATCCACACGCATTCTTTGAACTGCTGCGTCTCCATCTGGAACGTGATGTCCAGTAACCCCACGTTGCCCTCTTTGTTCTTCTCAAGCGCAAAGTGATAATGCTGTTCCGGTCGCTTTTTTGTGGTCACGTTCTGTGCCAGCAGGATGATTGCATCTGCGTCCTGCTCGATTTGCCCGGATTCTCGCAGGTCTGCGGCGGTCGGTGGGATGCCCGCTCTTGCCGTCTCTCGGTTGAGCTGTGCAAGTGCTACCACCAGCGTTCCTGTGGACTGTGCGAACTCATGCAATGCCATGCTGATTTCTGTGACGGCATTGTATCGGTCTTTCGCTCCGGCTTGATGGATAAGCTGCAAATAATCGATAAACACTACTTTGGCTTGCATCCTGATGGACTGCGTTCTAATCCACCCAACGCTCTTACCAGCGGCAGAGCGGACAAACAGCGGATATTTCTTGATGGCTGCCAGTCGGTCAAGTTCGTCAATGCTGACGGTCTTGTTTTTGACCATGTGCAGCGGTACGCCTAGCTGGTTTGCGATAATACGGGCATAGAGCGTGTCTGGGTCGGTCTCTAGGCTGAAATATGCTACCTTACGTCCGCTCTTGGCTATTTCACAGGCAAGTTGCAGGGACAGAGCGGTCTTACCAGCAGATGGTCTGCCGCCGATCACAACGAAGTTGCCCGGCACAAGATGCAAGTTGTTATCCAACACTCTAAGTCCTGTGCTGATATATTTCGGCTTATCATCCAGCTTGCGGATGTAGTTGTCTATGCCATCGCACATCGGGATGAAATCGCTTCTCTCGTTGTGCAGGTTAATAGCTTCTCCTAGCTGCTCATAGATACCTGTCAGGTCTGCGTATCTGGTCGAGCCATCAACGATTTTGAACGCAATCTCTCTGGCTCTGGACAATGCAGCCTGTTCCTTGACGATTCTCGCCCATCCAAGCATCATGTCGTGGGTGACGTTGCGGATGAACTCTGCACCGAAGGCATCAAGGCATTCACCCATTGCTTTCTTGCAGTTATCGTACCGCCCCATGACTTCTACCGGGTTCCATTTGTCGTTGTGCTCCCAATAACCACGAATGGCAGCGAATGTATCATGCAGCTCAGGGCAGAAATCGTCGATTTTAAGGTCTTGCAGCACATCGGCATACTCAGAGAACGTGAGGACTGCCCCCAACAGGATGTATTGGGTCTGATTTTCAATATTCACCGCAGAAAGTCTCCCTCGTCAGGCAATTCAGCCATTGTCTGCTGATAGCCACCGTTCCAGTCCTTCACGTTACGCATCCAGTTCCGTGCAGCAGCTTTCCAGTCTTTCATAGGCGATTTGCCAACCTTCCATCCATTTGCCGTGAAGTGGTCAACAAACCGCTCTGCTTCTGATTCCATGTAGCCCTTCTCGGAAAAGTATTCTTTGGCTTGCTCGGCAGTCGGCGCTTTGAAGCGTTTTACTTCGTTTGTATTTTTCTTTTCACATTTTTCTTTTTTATCAGATTCAGATACAGAATCAGATACAGATAAGGTATCGTTCGTATTCGTTTGTATTTCTGGTATACGTTCGTATACATTCGTATCATTGGTATTTGTTTGCATACAAATGTATTTTTTGCCATTCCATCGTTTGTTTATACTGCGCCTATTTTTTTCTGACCGTTCCTTTATCTTCTGTGCATTCATATCATCGAACGCCTTTACAACTTTCCAGAGCATCCGCATAGCACGGTCGTTGCCGTATGCTGGCTCAAGTCCAGTCTCAACATACTGCGCGTAGTTGCGGATGAATGCTCCAAATTCCTCATTCGTAAGCTCGTCCATCGCATGGACGTGTTCTAGCAGAAGAATCATTGATGTTCTCGGCTTGTGTTCCTGCTCCATATTCAATCCTCTTTGTAGCGTTTATTCCATGCTTCGATAGCGTCTTTGCGTCCATCGTGGATAATTTCAATCTCTCCACTATCGTTCATTTTGAACTCGATTTGATAGCATCTATCAGGAATTGTGGCTTTGCATTTAGAGCATCGGATATTAAATTCATACCCTCGCAGAAGGTTGCATGAAGATGCGGTATTAACGGAAAATACAGCTTTTCCACCGCAAAACGGACATTTCTTAAGTTCTTCCATCTTTAATTCTCCTTAAAACAGACACTCAGCGTCAGGTTCACGCAGCCAGCCTTCTCCCGGAATGTTGACTATCTCATAATACTGCCGTGCAACGTAGATTGTTTTCTGCCCATCCTCAGCAATCAGACCGACAATCAGATAGTTGCCAGCAGCCATAAAGAACCAAGGGTTGCTCTTGTAGGTCTCGCCCTTCATCCAGTTCTTCATTCTGTTCACGGCTTTTTCAATGTCCTTGTCGGGGCAGTCTGGGTTGTCGTATGCAAAAAAATCCTCAGGAAATTTAAGCTTTTTCATTTTCTAAATCCCTCTCTCGTTCTCGTGATTCGCTTATGTGCCTTGATAGGCCTTGCGCCTTTGCCATACGCTGGGCGGATATGTTTTGCCTTGATGTATCCACAAGGTGGCTTCGGCCCGAAATCGAAAAGGTTCAAGTCCATAACGATGATGCCAAACTTCTTGTTCGTCATACTCAAGCCCCCTTTGGCGGTTCTGGCATATACGCCCAGTGCGTCACTTGTGCGTACTTTTCGCCAAACTCGCTTTTCTCGACATTGTAGCAGCCTTCGTAGGTATCAGCCCAGAATCGACCATTCCAAACTGCCTCAAATACTTCTGGTTTGTCTCCAATAAAGGGTTGCATAGAAACAAGCACCGCATCGCAATCGTCAGGTGGAAGCCCTTCTTTTTCAATGGAGTGCCAAATCACTTTGTTTTCACTCATATTGTCCTCCTACACCATCGGAAACGCCATCCAATGCGTCACCGTCACATCTTTCGGCAGTCTCTCGCCTATCTCATCCCAGAACTGACCGTCTGCGTAACAGCCAAGAAAGTACGTTGTCGGCGATAATCCTTGCAACATTTTTCCATCTTTATCACGCCACGTTGTCTTCGTCGCAAGCAACAAAGGCTGTGTCCGCTCTCGTGGCAGTTCGCTCGCTGGATGCCAAAGGGTGTTACTCATAACCTGTTCTCCATCAAAGAACCACAATTCGGGCAGTAGTTGTAGCGGTCTCGGTTGTTTCTCGCATGGCAATTACTGCACATGACGTCTTATCTTCGTCTTGCGCAATCCATTCAGCGGTACGCTCTAAGGCTGTCGGCGCATCTTCCACAACGTCAATGGCATCGCCAATACCGCAAGCACGGCATCTAACTCCATTGTAGTTCTCGCAGCCATCGCAATAAGCTTTCCGAATTCTTTCAATAAGTGCGCTTCGTTCAAGGTATTCTGGATAATTAGCCATTGTCCTTTCTCCTTCCAATCTCCTTACAAACCGCCTTGTAAAACGCATCCCACGTTTCATAGTCGCAGGAATCGCCAAAGTCGAAACCTGTCCGCTTGCGTTCTGTAATGTCACGTTCAAAACAATCCAACGTCTTGTCCGTCAGTTCCGGCAGGAGCGGTGTGATGTATCCGCATACAAGGCTAGGCATATATGACCGTCTGCCCAAGCAGTAGCGGACAGCGCAGTTGCAGACCGCTCCGAAGTCGTCATTGGTTGGGTCTACCATGCCTTTCAGTGCATCGTCCTTTAAATCACACTCCTTACACCCAAGAGAAATTGAAAAGCTACGAAAATCAATATCTGTACATTTTTTACGTCCGCTTTCAATGTCTTGTATGTAACGAACGCTAACGCCAATTCGGTCAGAGAGTTCTTTTTGTGTAAGTCCCATCCATTTTCTGCTTGCCTTAATCTTCTCCCCTGCTGTCATCTTTCTTCTCCCATTCCTTGCACACATCGTCCGGGTCTGTAAAATCAGCCCGGTACTCAGACAGACCGTTATAACAGACCCACGAGAATCCGTCGTGCCATTTACAGTTTGAGCAGGACTTGTCTACAGTTTGGCATAAAAGTTTCCCTTTGCTGTCCAGTAGAATGCCATTGCCCAGCCTGATTACATTACTTTCGCTCATCTTTCTTCTCCCATTCCTTGCATCCACGTTCATCCCACACGAAGTCTGCAACGTGTTCTGACTTGTCGTTCACGCACACACCCTCTGGCTCTGCGTACCATTTACAAGAGCCGCAAGACGGCTCGGATTTGTTCTCACAGGATTCTGCTGCGCATCGGATAGCCTTGCTAGCGGAAAACTGCTTGATGCCCATGCAAGAGCAATGCTCGGTAGTGCAGTAAAAGTTCATCCGATTTTCCTCCAACCAATTAACTCGCAGACGCCAATCGTTACAGGGTCGCATCTGTGAATAACTATGTCCCCTGTTCTGTGCTCCTCGATAGACGGTCTGTAGACAAACCCTTTTTCTTTTGATTCAAAAACTCCATCGAGAATGTTCTCCGGCAAAATTAAAAATCCATCAGAATCTAAAATGGCATCGCATTGCTTACATTTATAGACGCAAGCTTTTTTCATCGTCTCTGCCCTCTCTTTCCACTGTTGAACCGCCCGATCACTCGCTTATATTCTGCATAGCACTCCGGGCACAGATCGCCAGTGTCCCTGCGCCACGCCCAGTCCTTGAAGTATTCGTCAGGGTTCATCATCCTGCCACTCAAAACCGCTCCGCAGCGGTCACATACTCGCTTGTGGTAGATTCCTCTGTCAGTTTGCATATTATCATCCTTCCACATAACACCAGCTTTGGGGCGGGCGCTTTAAGCACTTATTACAAAAACGTCTATTCGTTTCGCCCCATTCTTCTACTTGATAACTGCATCTTACTTTATTAAAATTGCAAACTCCTCTATTCCCCATGAGAATGCAATAATGAGTAAACTCAAACAAAAATTTTGGATGTTCATACAATTTCACATTGGAAATGCTCCATGCCCAGCCTTTCTTTCCGACATAATCCAAAATTTCTTTTTTCCTAAGACCGGACATCTCTTCAAATCCTTCTGGCAAGCAATCCGATTCTGGCGTTATTTCGTACAGATGATTGCAAGTGAACTCCCCTATAACTTTTCCGTCCAGTTGTTCCAAGTACCCATCGCACTCTTTGAACCATCCATTTTTTGTTTTCGTGCAATAAACATAACATTTGAAAGGTTCATCGCCCATATTCGGCTTTGTTTTCCGTATTTCAAGAGTTTTTATGCCAAGAAAAATAAGATTGCACCAACTCGGATTGATGCTCAACAGAACCGACTTCATTTTTTATTCTCCTCTCCCAACATCCTTGAACAGGATTTCTTTGTCGGCTTTCCAGTCTTTGATTTTGCACGGAATGTCTGTGCCGGGTACGGTCTTTTTCAGCCCATCCATCTGCCAGACGTTCCAAGAGA
>ULLI01011554.1_pt1 | contig 9716 bp, 7 predicted proteins | sample 1951351 | NCBI WGS metagenome assembly ULLI01 (sample SAMEA4835520, study PRJEB28245) | human gut metagenome | biome: gut microbiome; material: fecal sample | place: Denmark | collected 2008 | reverse complement strand
CCGTCGCATGTATGACCTGCGGATTGCCCTGACTGTCGTGATTCTCGAAGCGGAACAGCCCGGCCGCCTCGAGAAACTGAATCAGCGTACCGTCACCCTGCCGTTCTCAAGACTGAACTCGAAGGGCATGCAGTATTCCATGAGCTCTACTACAGAGGAGAGCGGCTCGGAGTAGAACGTAGAAGTCAGACTGTAACCCCAAACTGCTTCGTTGACTACCGAAAACTCTACTCCGTACCACCGCTCAAGTATCCTGAAGACTTCCGGCATAGGAGTGCTGTCAAATACCAGATTGCCGTCCATCCATGCTATTTCCCTATAAATATCATCCCTATATCTCAGGCGCGGTGCAGTATCACCGTCTGCGAAGACCACCGACTCGTTGGGGCTCATACGGATTACCTCCCTCCGCCCATCACCCGCGTTCATATAGTGGTAGGCCACAGCTCCCTCGAAGAGCGCGACCTCGGACTCCGTATCATCACTATAACTTCTTACCAGAAAGGATGTACCGAGCACCTCTATGTCTATCCCTCTGCCGGTAGAGACCACCATTGGATGCAGGGTATCCCTGGCCACTTCGAAAAACGCCTCGCCCGAAAGGCTCACCCGCCTGATGTCTCCGTTGAACACAGGAGGATAGGTAAGTCTCGTATCAGCATTGAGCCACACGATACTGCTGTCGGGCAGCATGACCTTGCTCACGACTCCCTTGTGAGTATAGACCGTCACATCCTCCGGCGCTGAGGCCGTCTGCCCCTGGACCGTTCCAGTGCCATGTCTGCCTCCGGTCATAAGGAAGATATTGACTGCCAGAAGTACGGCGACTGCGGCCGCGGCAGAAAAATAGCCGGTCTTGAGCCAGAATTTCTTTCTTTCAGGACTCTGCTTGCGGCGCGGATACTCATCAGCCACCTCCCCGGAGATATCCCAGAGGAGCTTGAGCCTGGCGAAATACTTCTTGTTCTCCGGACTCCTGTCCAGCCACTCGGCTATGGCTTCCAGCTCCTGCTGATCAGCCTGGCCCTTGAGATATTTTATCAATATGGTCTTATTCATAGATATTCTTTAAAATGTTTTCTTAGTTCAAGCATGGCTTTTTTCATTCTCTCCTCCACCCCTCTCTCCGAGATACCGAGAGACTGCGCTATCTCCTTGTTGGTCATACCTTGATAACGGCTCATGATAAATGTCTCACGCACTTTGCGAGGCATGCGTTCCAGAGCCTTATGAAGCATGTTGCGGATGTCTATTCTGCTTATGCTCAGCGACGGCTCGTATTCTATGGCGACCAGGCTTATATAATCCTGCCTGCTCTCGACAGCCCTGCGCCTGAGTATGGATATGCATTTGTTCCTTGCTATGGTATAGAGGTAAGGAAGAGGATCCTTCTCCACATCGAAACGGTCACAGGCATTCATGAATGCAATGAATGTGTCGTGCACTATATTCTCTGCATCCTCTTTCCCGGGCAGAAAACGGCATGAGTATCTGAATATGTATTTTGAATACTTTTTGTATATGCGGTCAAAATCCATATTGCTGTACTGCCTTGACTGTTCCTCGGCGGACAAATGTAGCAAAAATGTATCGCTGTTGTCCATAACTTTCCTTTAAGATTGTATACGCACAGGCCGGCACGCATCCACACTTTTATTTTAAAAATTATTTTTATGTGGGAAATCGTACCTTTCCGCGTAATCACTATTGTAAATTAAACAACAGAACTCATACTTATGGCATCTAAAAAAGCTATCGTCACTCTGCTCCTGACAGCCCTGTCCATACTGTTTTGTCCCGTAAGGGCAGGAGCCCAGTCCCTCATCACGCTGAATGTGGAGAATGCCTCTCTGAAGAGTGTTCTGGACCAGATCACCCGTCAGGCGGACTACACATTTGTCTACACCAACGAGATAAAGGCTGATGAGACCATGGTCACCTTCCAGTGCTCCGGCTCGGATATAGAGTCGGTATGCGCCTCTCTCTTCCCCTCTTTAGGCCTGGACTATACCATAAAAGAGGGATACATAGCACTTTCCCTGTCCCGCGGCAGTGCCAATGACTCGGCATACGAAGTCAAGGGCACTGCCACGGAGAACGGGGAGCCCCTGCCCTACGTGTACATCACCGTAGAAGGCACGGACACTTTCACGACATCCTCCGATGACGGCACCTACGCCATCTCCGTACCGGGCCCGGACGCATCCCTGCTCTTCTCGCTGGTAGGTATGGAAGACCTGCATATACCTGTCGGCGGCCGCGCCATTGTGAACGCCGAGATGCACATGGAGAGCAACAGCCTCGAGGAACTGGTCGTGGTGGGTTACGGCGTGCAGATGAAAAAGGACGTCACCAGCTCGATCTCCCAGATCAAGGGAAACGATATCGCTGAGAATGCCTCCTCCAGTTTCATCCAGCAGCTGGCCGGAAGGGCATCCGGAGTCCAGGTCACCACTTCCGGACTAATCGGTGCTCCCCCCAGAGTGATAATCCGAGGTGTCAACTCCATCTCCTCCGGAACATCCCCTCTCTACGTCATCAACGGCGTTCCCGTGACCTCAGGCGGTCTGGGCGGCAGCTATACCAACAACAACGCCATGGCCGACATCAACCCCTCCGACATCGAATCCTTCGAAATCCTGAAGGACGGTGCGGCTACCGCCATCTACGGCTCGCGGGCTGCCAACGGAGTGATTCTCATCACCACCAAGCAGGGCAAGCAAGGTCCGGTGCAGGTCAATTACGACGGCTGGGTAGGCATCGGCACCCCTTCCAAGATGTACGACCTTCTGAATGCCGAGCAGTTCGTCGAGATATCCAACGAGAAATTCGCCAACATAGGTCAGGGACCGCAGGCCTTTATGGACGAGAACAACACCGACACCGACTGGCTGGACCAGATCTACCGTGTCGGCTTCCAGCACAGCCACAGCCTGTCCATTACCGGAGGTATGGAGAACACTCAGTTCTACTCCTCGATAGGCTACACCAACCAGAACGGTATCATGAAGAACAACTCCTTCGAAAGATTCTCATTCTACGGCAAGGTGGATCACAGCATGTTCAAGAACATCATCAAGATAGGCTTCTCCCTCAACGCTTCGGCCCAGAACAACTCCAGCCCCAAGAAAGGTGTCAGCCTCTTCTCCGACAACGTGTACTGCTCCACCAAACTATTCCCCAATGTTCCCATATATGACCCTGACGACCCCACAGGCTACAACGTGGATGACGAATACCCCAAAAGGGTAGGCCGCGGAGCCAACCTGCTGCCTATCGACGCGGACTTTCCCAACATCGTCTGGGTACTGGACCACAACTACTGCAAAAACGAGTCCTACCGCCTCATCCCCACAGCCTACCTGGACATAACCCCCATAAAGGGCCTCAACAACCGCTTCCTGGTAAGCGCCGATGTCTCCGCCCTCAAGAACAGTTTCAACCAGAATCCTGAGCACGGTGACGGCGCCGGACGCAACGGACTGGTCAACGAGACATGGTACAGGCGCCAGAGATGGACCATACAAGACATCCTTACATGGAACCACTCCTTCGGACTGCACAACATAGACCTGACCGGAGTAGCCGAGTGGACCCACTTCCTGTCCGAGTCCGTCGGTGCCGAAGTAACCAATCTCTCCGACCCGTATTATTCACAGACCATCATTTCCGAGACATTCTCCAACCAGATAGTGGACGGCTCCTCCACCCAGAACGGCATGACCTCCTTCGTGTTCAGGGCCAACTACAACTACAATTCCACATGGTACATCGGAGGGTCCATCCGCTATGACGGACTCTCCAAACTGGCTCCCGAGAACCGCTGGGGCCTGTTCTACGGAGCTTCCGCCGCCATCAGATTCTCCAATCTGAACTTTTGGAAAAACGGAGGAATCGGCCGCATCCTCACGGACTTCAGAATAAGGGGCTCCTACGCCGAAGTCGGAAATGACGACATAGGCAACTTCCTCTTCAACGATACATTCGGCCCCGCGATGTACGGTTCTTACTCAGCCCTCATCTACTCCAACGTCGGTAACAAAGACCTCCGCTGGGAACGCCAGAAAATCCTCGACGTAGGCTTCGACCTCAGTCTTTTCGACCGTGTCAACCTGTCTTTCGCCTATTGGCAGAAGAACAACTCCGACATCATACTCTCAGTCCCGACTCCACCTTCTCTCGGTATACCAGGAAACTCCATCAGCCAGAACTACGGTGATGTGGAGAACAATGGTATAGAGTTCGAGATAGGCGGTGTAGTCGTAGACAAAGGCGACTTCTCCTGGAGCTCAAGCCTCAATTTTACTACCCAGAATTCGAGAGTCGACCGGCTGGTCAGCGACATCATCAGCAACTCCGTCCTCCTTATCCGTGAAGGCGAACCCCTGTACAGCATCTACGTGCACAGGTATGCCGGTGTGAACATGGCGAACGGCAACCCCATGTACTACAAGAAAGACGGCAGTATCGTCCAGTGCAATCCCATCGACGGAAAATACTATGTCTACGATCCTGCCAATCCTGACGATATGTCCGAAGAGAACAACCTTCTGGACGAGGACAAGGAAATTATAGGCACCACCATCCCCAAGTGGTTCGGAGGATTCAACAATACCTTCAGATACAAAAACTGGGACCTGAACATCTTCCTGCGTTTCTCGGGCGGCAATTATATCTTCAACTACCAAAGGATCAATATGCTGTCCATGGGATTCTACAACAACAGCACCGAGATTCTCGGCCGCTGGCAAAGCCCGGAGAACCCCGGTGACGGACAGACTCCCAAGCTGTACTACAACAAGACCTCCCAGGTCAGCTATACCAACAGCTCCAGATGGGTGGAGAAGGGAGATTTCCTCAAGATTCAGGACATATCCCTCGGTTACTCCTTCCCCTACCGCATCTGCCAGAAAATGCTGATCCAGAAACTGAGACTGTACATTCAGGCCCAGAACCTGGCAACTTTCTCCACCTACTCCGGGCTTGACCCCGAATCGTACACCAGCGCCCTGGGTATCGACCGGAGCGGGGAACCTCAGCAAATGCAGTTTTTATTTGGGTTATCCATAGGATTTTAACTATATTTAAGGTCAGAAAATGAAAAAACAAGCAAACATACTGTATATCCTGTGCATATCCGCGATATGCATCACTTCGGCCCCTTCCTGCAATGTCCTGGACCTGGAGCAGTTGAGCTCCATACCATATGATGAGGCATTCGGAACCTACCAGAGATGCGAGCTCAGTACACTGGGCTGCTATGCCTACGCCCAGGGCGAATACCGCGGCTTTCCGTTCGGCTCCAGATCCACCGCGATCAATGACATCAGGGGCGAGGACGTAATGTCCTCCACCTACATGGGCTCATCATACGAGGCCACATTCACCACCTCGTCCGGAGACCTGTCCAATCACTGGTCCTACCTGTTCCGCCTCGTAAACCAGACCAATATCGTAGTCGACGGCGTACAGAACGCCTGTGACGAAGGGATAATCTCCCAGGAAGAGGCCGACGCCTTCGCTGCCGAGGCCCGTTTTCTCCGTGCTCTTGCCCTCCATGAGGCCGTAGTGCTCTATGCCCGTCCCTACGACTATACTGCCGACCACTCCCACTACGGCGTACCCGTCGTCACGGTCCCGTGCAACACTATCGAAGCTGTGAACGAGGCAATGAAGAGCGGCAGGGCCACTGTAGCCGAAACCTATGAGCAGATTCTGGACGACCTGACATTCGCCGAGGAGCACCTGCCTGAGACCGGATCCATATCCAGAGCCACAAAAGGCGCCGCAATAGCCATCAAGAGCAGGGTCTACATGCACATGGGCGACTGGAACAATGTCATCGCCGAATGTAGGAAAATGGTGGACCAGGCCTCTCCCTCCTCACCTTCCCTCATAGGAGGCTTCCGGCTTACGGAGAGTTGCGACGGCCCCTTCCTGAGCAACTTCGAGAACACCGAGTCCATCTTCTCAATAGAAAACTCTTCCGCTGACAACCCCACCCTCGACGGAGCCCTCTCCCAGCTCTACTATGGCCGCAAGGACATAGCCGTAAGCCCCATCATATACAATGCCGAATTCTGGGATCCCGCTGACCTTCGCCGGTCCCTGCTTCTGGAACTGGTGGACGGAAGGTACTTTACCAAGAAATATCCCCGCGACGTCGATATGGACGACTGGGCCCCGATGATCCGCTGGGCCGAGGTGCTGCTCAACTACGCCGAAGCCGAGGCCCGCGTGAACGGCAACACTCCTCTTGCCCTGGAGCTGCTCAACCTGGTACGCAACAGGGCCGTCACCGACCCTGCCGGACAATACACTGCGGCATCCTTCCCGTCAGTTGAGGAACTGATCAACGCCATACTGCAGGAAAGAAGGATAGAGTTTCTGGCGGAAGGACGCAGATGGTACGACATACACCGTCTGAGCACAGACCCCGTTTACTGCGTCAGAATCAGCACGGGAGAGGCAGGAATACCGGCAAAACTGGCTCTCAGCAGCGTCACTGAGGAGGATTATCAGGCCGCTTCCGGTACTGTAAGAGCAGAACTCTACACCGTACCGGAGATACCTGCCTCGGACCGCCGTTTCATATACCCGATCCCCCAGAATGAAATCAATGCCAACCCCACCCTCGCCGACCAGCAGAATGAGGGATGGTAAACCATAAAACTAATTTAATTTAAAATGAAACACTTAAGAACTATTACCGTAATTGCCGCATTGCTAAGTGCATGCACTCTGTCTTTTGCCCAGACCAACGAGGAGCTGATGGAGGAAATCCAGAAGCTGAAGGCCTACAACAACAGCCTACAGCACACATTCGACCAGATTATCAAGAACATCGACGATGTCCTCTGGTACGAGAAAGTCGGGGACGTGGCCTACATCGACAAGGTCTACCTCACCGGCGAGCCCAAGGCCAAGCAGGGCAGTCCCACATCGAGGGGCTACAACAACCCCTTCAAGTTCTGGAACTACGTATTTATCCCCAAGACCGTGGACCCGGACAAGAAATATCCTCTGATCGTCTTCCCCCACAGCGGAGTACACGCCGACATGTCCACCTACTATGCACACATCATCCGCGAGCTGATGGCACAGGAGTACATCGTCATAGCCACTGAGTACCGCGGCAGCACGGGCTACGGCTCAGGCACCTACAAGGCCATCGACTACGGCGGACGCGAGAACTCGGACGTGAAGGCCGGACGCGACTACATGATCGAGAACTACGACATAGTCGACCCCAACCGCGTGGGCATCATGGGCTGGAGCCACGGCGGCATGATAACTCTGATGAACCTGTTCGAGTATCCAGATGCCTACAAGGTGGGATATGCAGGAGTGCCGGTATCCGACCTCATCGCCAGGATGGGTATCGCGACCGACAGCTACCGCGACCTGTTCTCGGCCTCATATCACATCGGCTCCACAGTATCGCAGAACGTGCAGGAGTACAAGCGCCGCTCTCCCGTATGGAACACCCACAAGCTCAAATCCCCCCTGCTCGTCTATTCCAACACCAACGACGATGACGTGGACGTACTCGAGGTCGAGCACCTGATAAAGAGCCTCAAGGCCGACGGCAAGAAATTCGAGTACAAGATATACGAGGCCGCTGCAGGCGGACACTCCTTCGACCGCATAGACACCAAGGAAGCTACCGACATCCGCTTCACTGTCTACAAGTTCCTGGAGAAATACCTCAAGCCCAACAAGCCTTTCAAGACCCCTGACGACATGCGCAAGGCGGCATACCGCTTCAATTGATACGGGACTGCCCCTGACGACCGGCACAGTAACGGGAGTACTTCAAAATGCAATTTTGCGGTACTCCCGTCATTGTGATTATAGGAATTAGAACAGCAGGATGCCGAACGTCCCGGTCAGGGCCAGGGTCTGGGCCATAATGACGCCGGACCCCGAATAGGGACTGTAATATCTCAGACCCAGTCCCAGATACGGCACCGCCCTGCCGATATTGGCTCCGAACTTGAGCGAAAGGTCCGCGTATGCATAATTGGCGGATGTCCTTAGGTATGTGGATCCGCCTGAGAGATTGAGCTCCAGAAGATATCTCTCACTGCCCAGCAGGTCATATCCAAGATTGAGGCCCAGTGTTCCGGTCATGCTGTAAGTCCTTTGAGGCTGAGCCTTCGGGAACATGGCGACATCCAGCTCCACCGGTATTCTCAGGGACAGCCGGTCGAAAAAAGTGCATCCCGGCGCGACTGTCCACTCCAGCGCCTCATAATCCACCTCTCCAGTCAGTCCCCCGGCCAGCCTCGTCTCCATCATCACCGTATACCGGACCTTGCTCTCCCGAGCAGTCTGAGCCTGAAGCGCCGTACCGGCAAACAGCACCGCCAGGACAATCGTCAATAATGCTTTCGTCTTCATAAATTATTAATTTTCGCTAAGATACAAAATTCCACACAATCTACAAACCTATTCGACAATCTCTACTGCCGATGGCCTCCATAACTAGCCACTTTATAATATCTAATTTAATGTAACTGTATATATGCTTGGATTTGCATCCTCTTTTGAGTCAGGCGGTGATACCACAACGTTAACTATGTTTTGTGATGAACTGAAAATATACTGAATCACAGCAGGTGTCCCGTCAGCATGTTTGAAGGCATATAACTCCGGCTTATCTGCTCTTAAATCATATCTTAGCAAAATACTCTTTCCTGCTGCGTGAAGCAGAGAGAAAATAAAACCACCGTCTTCCGATATATACGAACGCACATGAAGTATACGGAACTCTTTCGGATTTTCGATAATATATGGCAAAATCCTGCTGTACGATCCACGGGCCTCCTGGGGAAATGCACTCTCTCCCCAATCAAACGAAAACCTTGGCGTTATGCGTCTATCTTTTATCATGTGGATGGTATCACTGGCAAGAGTACTGTGATATACCGCATCTCCTGACGAGGTAAAAGGAGAACTGATGCGCCACCCGCCTGATGGTAGGACTGCTAAAGAGGTGTCTACTACATTCCACGCTTTGTCATACAATGTCAACACCGGTGTCGTCACACCTGGAGTACCATTATAAAGATTCTGAGCATAAACATAATCAGGGAATTCCGTATCTGCATACAGCAATGCTACTGGACGGGAAATATTGGCCGGAAGCTCTTTGGATTCTATAAACCGGAAACTATTCCCACTATTAACATACATATCTATCTTCCGGCTCGAACTCAATATTGCTATAGTATCGCCAACAACGTACACACTCTGAATATCCAAGTGCTCTCCTGGCCCACGTCCATATCTACCGATATCACATAGATAATTTCCATCTCTTTCAAAACACAACAAACGGCGTGTAGTCTGAATCAGCCACTTATCACCGTAAGCAAAAACAGCGGAGACGGAACCGACAATGCTGCTTTTAGAAAACTCCAATTCTATCTTGGAATAATCTTCCAACTTCAAATATTGGATATCGCTTTCTTTCTTGTCTACATTAAGAATACGACATCCCTTTTCACTATAGTGTGCGCATGATGCCACGCATACACATAGCATCGCAAACTTCAATGCATACATAATCGATGTCTTCATAAATTATTAATTTTCGCTAAGATACAAAATTCCACACAATCTACAAACCTATTCGACAATTTCTACTGCCGATGGCCTCAACAAGACTGTGCTGTCGCCGGCCACCTCTTCACCCCCTTCTTCTCCACCAA
>ULLI01010200.1_pt1 | contig 9853 bp, 9 predicted proteins | sample 1951351 | NCBI WGS metagenome assembly ULLI01 (sample SAMEA4835520, study PRJEB28245) | human gut metagenome | biome: gut microbiome; material: fecal sample | place: Denmark | collected 2008 | reverse complement strand
TAACAAAATAGTATTACAGTTTTGCTCTAAATAATGTTGATACAAATATTTGCTTATTGCTATAACATTGCCAACTTTTTTATCGATATATTTTTTTTGTAAGTCTTTTTCTGTATTAATAACTCTCGGAATAATTCCCCGATAATCTTTAGGGTTTCTCCATTCCGTAGTTTCTATTACCAACTTAAATCCTTCTTTTTTAGAAAGATTTAACATTTTTAAAACATATAATATCGAATTCGGCTCATATAAAATGATTATATCAGGTTTTATTTTATCAAGAAATTTTAGTGTTTGCTTAAAATAAAATTTCCCAAATACTTGGTCTAAATTCCAAAAAGCGCCTCTTACCTTTCTCCGCCCCGGATAAGGATCCATATATTGGTATGCCACCTCATCTACTTCTTCCATTCTTTTGCCATCAGAAGCCAACTCACATAACACATGAACTTCATGTCCACAAGATTTCATAAATATAGCTCTATTCCTAACATGAATTGATGGAGCAGTGTCTGGATATCCGACATTTCCAATATATAATATTATCATGAATTGCCATCCTCTCTTTTCTAATTGTTTCTCATGATAAGATTTACAATGCACCTAATTTAACTTAATCTTCAAATAATTTCTCCCATTCCTTTGCTATTTTCTTTATATTTAGCTGTTCTCTCAACTCACTTGCTTGCTTTCCCAGTCTTTTTGCTTTTTCCGGATTTTTTAGTAATCCTATTATTTCATCCGCAAATATTCTATCATCACCGACAGGTGTAAGTATGCCATTAATATTATTTTTTATAACCATTCTAGCGCCACCTATCGGACAATCTGTACATACCACAGGAAGTCCTATCGCCATAGCTTCCAGCATTGAATTAGACATTCCCTCAAAATCTGATGATGATACAAAAACACTAGCATTCACTATATATGTTTGAACATTTGCTTTTTGTCCCATAAATTTAACATTATCAGAAATATTTAGTTCTTTAGCGTATTTTTCCAATTCCTCCTGTTGTTCGCCTTTACCATATATTTCTAATACATATTCCGGGAACACATCAAGGACTCTTTTCATTGCCCTGAGAAGCATGAATATATTTTTTTGTTGACTCAATCTATTTACAGCTACAATTCTTTTTTCTCTTTCTCCATCATATGGATCCGGAATTGACGAGGTAATAGGATTTGCAATTACTTTTGACTTTTTCTCTAGGCTCTTACCATAATACTGTTTTGCATCTTCGGTTTGGAAAACAACTCTATATGCTTTTTCGTAACTATACTTTACATAAATCTTCTGATACCAATTGTAATAATACTGCGGAGCATTTCTTTCCGATAAAATAAATCTATATTTATTTAGCAAATTCCCCAATATCAGATATTGATATCCCAAGCCCAACGAAATCACATAATCTGGCGCTTGATTTTTCAATAGTTTTTTTAATTCTTTTATTCTAAAAAATATTGCACATTTCCCTGTATTCTCAGGCAAATAATCAATTTTAATTTTCGGATTAATCCTATAATTATTATTTGCCTTTGAAAATACAATAAAGAAAACTTCATAACCGCTTTCACAAAAATAATCGGCTAAGGCAACTGTAACTCTCTCAGCACCGCCTCCACCTAAGCTACCTATTAAAAATGATATCTTTTTCATCAGCCTATGATCTCCCGTAATATTTTTCTCTTAATGCTTTTCCAACAAGCATCATTACAATAACGCCACTATATCCCAACTCAATCTGATAATATGTAGAAACGCCCATATACGCTAGTAATACAAAAAATCCGACAAATTTTGCTGCTCGAATTACTATTCTACTTTGCTCATTATAAATCTTACTGCCTTTTAAAGTAGATGCATATGCACACAACCATGCAATCACTGGGAAGATTCCATAATGGAACATAACAAACATAAACTGATTATCGAAATAAGTATAGTTCTTATTTCCCAAGTAGCTATAAGAAGCATTGATACCCAATCCAAAGATCAAATCCTCCCATGAATGCTGCGCAAAAAAGATTACGTATTGTCCACTTCTGGTATCTTCCATTCCTCTATTGAATAAATTTCCTGTAATCTCTGGAAAAATATAAGAAACTCCCAATACCGTAATAATAATCAGCAAAAATCCCATTAAAATCTTAACAGATCTATTCCTATCACCCAGAACAGCAACAAATATAAATAATAGTATTAATGTCTGTAATACCCATGCTCTTGACTGTGTAATAAATGCAGCAGCGATAATAAGCAACAAATTACAGTATATCAGCTTTCTTTTATCCTTTTGGGGGAAATCCAAAAATGTCATAATGCAAGCAGATGTAAACCAACATGAAAATATTCCTTTATATGACGCATTCATAGGCCATTTTATTCCATAATTAGCCCAAAAAGAAAAAACAGCAATATAAAAACAACAGCAGAAGAGTATATTTATATATGGCAATTTGTTTTCCAATATATTCCATATATTGTCATCAAAACCAAGTAGCGCTGCCACTGGCAACAAAATCACTGATGTAGAAATCGATTCAAAAAAAACAGATTGAGCAGGCGCTTTATCTAAAGCTAATACAGTCCATATCAAATAATATAAAATCGAACTTATAATCAAAATCCTTATTCCTGCATGGACTTTTTTTATATATTGTATAAAACATCTAAATATCAGCACAAGAATAATAATACTTGAAAAACTTAAAAAGAAAGTTCCCCATCTTCCTTTACTAACAAACCTGTATGTATCATATATCGGCTCCCATTCACCCAACATATTTCTTAGCAAAGACCCTAAAATCACGCATATCAAATATATCTTAAATAAAAGTTCATTGATTGTGTATTTTGTTCTCATATTAAAATCACCATTTGGATTTTTCTTGCAATATATTTATATGATTTTCTAATTCTTCGTTCGTAAATCTTTCAGAAACACGTCTACCGGGTACTCCTACATATATGCCATAGGGATGAGTACTTTTAGTTAACACAGTCCCCGCTCCAATAACACATCCCTCTGCTACAGTTACTCCCTTAAGAATTGTTACATTAGCCCCTATCCAAACATCCTTCTCAATAATGACATCCTGATCGTTTTCGTCATCTTTTTCTTCATCTGTTACATCAGCCATGTACTTTCCTACTACATTTATCTTGTGATCGCCTGTGATGATACTAAGTCCTGGGCCAATAATTACTTTCTCTTTAATGATAATGTTTGCTCGTGTTGTCCACAACAATGCATGAGGGCCAATCGCAACATCATCTCCTATACTAATGTTGCCAATTCCCTTAATATCGCTTTTTTCAGCAATATGTACATTTTTACCACAGCTTCCAAAAGAAGATTTAATTACACTTTCTCGGAGAATCTTATAAAAAACCTTACGCACAAATTCTTCTGATCTGTATACGAGGCTTCCGATTTTATTGATTCCAATACCCCCCCCCCAATTTTTATATAGGTTTCTTCTGTCATAGCTTGTCATCTCTCAATCTCTCCACTTCCGTATAAACTCTTTCAAGTTTATCAATGTTTTGCTGTAGAGAATATGATTCTCTTATAATATCAACACTTTCCTGTCCAGCTTTTAATCTCTTTTCATCATCTGTAAGATACTCAATAATTGCACAAGCCATGCTTTTACTATCACCTGGTTTATACAAATATCCGTTAATTCCTTGTCTTACAATTTTAGGAATTCCTCCAACATCTGTACTCACAATTGGAAGACCACACCCCATAGCGTCCAATATTGCCATAGGCATTCCCTCATTGTACGAAGGGAGAAGAAAAATGTCTGCCTCTCTCAAATATTGTCTTTTTTGCTCATTTCGGATCCATCCCGGAAATTCCACATTATCTTTATATTTCGCACTGAGTTTCTGCTTGACTTTTTCGATTTCACCACTTCCCCCAAGAATAAACCGAGCATCCGGTATTTTGCTGCATACTTGGTCTACAATAGCTGGAATATCAAAGCATCCTTTTCTTTCACATATAAATCCTAGAAAAAGAATCAGCTTATTATTCGGTTTTGTAAGCTTCTCTTTGATCAAATCTTCTTGCAAAATACCATAATTCTCTACAACTCTAATTGTCTGTTCTGGCACAATTTCTGCAAGATTCTTCTTCCATTCTTCTGACAGTGCGATGGTTCTAATGCATTTATTGTAAATCTTTTCTATGGTTTTCTTCTTTTTCTGAGATTTTTTTCGATAGAACTCATCAAAATCCGCACCATGAACATGATTGACAACCGGAATTTTAGAGAGAGAGGCAATCTCAATTATTAAAGCCTTTCTATAAAAACTTCCTCCAAAAGAGCTATGGACATGAACAAGATTTGGTTTCCAAAACAAAGCTGTATAAATAAATTTCAAATACGCGCTTAATGCTTTAGAAGTTTTTTGAATTACACTTCCATCGCAATAGGTCTCTATAAATCGCACATCGTAATCTTCTGTCAATTGAGAGTTCCGGTAACCATTGACTACAGATGTAATTCCACCCTTTGCTGTGAAGCTCGGAACTACCATGCAGACCTTTTCTTCATTCCTTTTTTCAACCTTTTCTCTTATCAGATAAAAAACAAACTTCGAATTAGTTTCTACATACCGCTTAAATAATCTCTTTGGTTCCTTACTCCACCGATACAGCCATTCTAAACTGTGATCCTGCATCCACTGCGGTGCACGTGGAATCACTCCAGAAATAACATTAAATGCTCCACCAACAGCTATCCAAACGGCCTTTGTATTTTTGCTGAGTTTTGCACAGAACTTTTCTTGACGTGGCGCACCGAGTGCAACCCATACAAAATCCGCTTTCGATTCGTTGATTCTATCGCACAGTTCTGTTTCTTCTTGTATCGTCAACGGCCTAAACAATGATGGCTCACAACCGACAATGGATAATTGTGGATAATTCGCCTTTAAGTATTCAAGTAATGCATTCAGATTTTTTTGCGTTGTTCCATAAAAATAGTGACGAGCATCACTTTTTTCTGTGGCTGCAATCACTTGCTCCATAAAATCAGGCCCGGTCACTCGCCCCATTTCCGAATACCCGCGACGAACTCCAACGCTAGATAAGGGCTTTCCGTCTGGCAAAGTCATAAATGAATTGTTTTGAACCGCTTGATAGTCCAAATTCTCATGTGCTGTTACGGTAGTATGAACATTACAAGCACAAATATATTTTCCTCTTGCTTTGTCCATGTTTTCTAATAAATATTGAATCGCAGTTTCTTTGTTAACAGCCGAAATTTCAACACCTAATATATTCACTCGTCGCATAGCTTTCTCACTTTATAACTCAGTATTTCCTCCACACCATCTTATTGACCACGTTTACATAACCCTGAATGATGCGAACCACCTTCATGGACACGGTCTCGTCCACATAGTCCGGGCAGGGCTTGCCCAGAACGCCCTTCTGCTTCATCTTAATGGCCATATCGGTGGCGTTGAGAAGTTCCCGAGTGGTAATACCAGCCAAAATGAAGTCACCGGCTTCCAGCGCCTCGGGACGTTCCGTACTGGTACGGATGCACACGGCGGCGATGGGATGACCAATGGACAGATAGAAGCTGCTCTCCTCGGGCAGAGTGCCAGAGTCGGAGACGATTGCCAAAGCGTTCATTTGCAGCTTGTTGTAGTCGTTGAAGCCCAGCGGCTCATTGACCCGGACACGAGGATCCAGTTTGAAGCCACTCTTTTCCAGACGGTGCTTGCTTCTGGGATGGCAGGAGTACAGGATGGGCATATCGTACTTCTCTGCCAGTGCGTTGATAGCAGTAAACAGGCTCAGGAAGTTCTTTTCGGAATCGATGTTCTCCTCACGGTGGGCGGACAGCAGAATATACTTATCCTTTTCCAGCCCCAGACGCTCCAACACATCGCTTTTCTGAATCTTCTCCAGATTCATGTGCAGCACCTCTGCCATAGGAGAACCTGTCTGGTAGGTACGCTCCTTGGGCAGACCCGTATCCGCCAGATACTTCCGGGCGAATTCGGAATAGCACATATTCACGTCGGAAATCACATCCACGATACGGCGATTGGTCTCCTCGGGCAGACACTCGTCCTTGCAGCGGTTGCCTGCCTCCATGTGAAACAGCGGGATGTGCAGTCGTTTTGCACTGATGGCAGAAAGGCAGGAGTTGGTATCGCCCAGCACCAGATAGCCCTCCGGCTGCAATTCAGAGAGGAGTTCATAGCTGCGGCCCATAATGTTGCCGCAGGTAACACCAAGATTCTCGCCAACCACCGGCACCAAAATGTCCGGGCCATACTCCCCGAAGGTGTTTTTCAACTCGAAATCCTCCCAGAAAACGGTGGAAAGGTTTCTGTCCCAGTTTTGATTGTAATAGACCACGCAGCAGTCAAAGTATTCACGGCAACGCTTGATAACGGCAGCCAGCCGAATGATCTCAGGACGGGTGCCACAGCCAATCATGACCTTGGTGCGCCCGTCATTTTTCCATTTAAAATTGTGTTCCATAATATTCTCCTAACGTCAACCAGTATCTTTTCTTACACCGGCTCGAAAAAGGTGTCCGGGTGGTTCGGGTTAAAGATCTCATTACAGGTCATCACCGTCACCAGATTCTCCGTTTTCGACAGATTGATGATATTGTGAGTCCAGCCGGGAATCATGTGGACTGCCTCGATCTTATCGCCAGAAACCTCAAACTCCACCGTTTCTCCGGTGTTGATGTTCCGCTCCTGAATCAGTCCGTGACCGGCAACCACGATGAACAGCTCCCACTTAGAGTTGTGCCAGTGCTGCCCCTTGGTGATACCTGGGCGGCTGATGTTGATGCTCACCTGCCCACAGTCAGCGGTATGAACCAATTCCGTGAAAGAACCACGGTTGTCCACGTTCATCTTCAGGGCATACTTGAACTTGTCCGTCGGCAGATAGGTCAGGTACAGGGAATACAACTTCTTAGCAAAGGAACCGTCTGGCATCTTGGGCATCATGAGCGTAGTCGGCTGTTCCTTGAACTCCTGCAGCAGATCTACGATCTCGCCCAGTGTTACCTTGTGTGTCACGGGGACGCAGCAGTAACGGCCATCTTCTTTCAGAATAGTCTCTACACCGTCAAATTCGCAGTGCTGTTCCTTGCCTTCCAGCAGATCAAACATTCCTTCTACTAGGTCGTCAATGTACAGCAGCTCCAGCTCGGTGCTGCGGTCATTGACAGTGAAAGGCTCATCGTTGGCAACCGCCCAGCAGAAGGTACTGACGGCGCTGTTGTACTTGGGGCGGCTATGCCCCATCAGGTTCACGAAGCGATAGACTGCAACCTTAGCCCCAGTTTCTTCAGCATACTGGAAGAACAGCTCCTCGCCAGCCTTTTTGCTACGACCATACTCACTATTACCGAAGCGGCCAGCCAACGTAGCTTGAATGGAGGAGGACAGCATAATGGTTGCCTTGTTGTTGTGCTTTTTCAAGCAGGTCAGCAGGTCAGATGCAAAGCCGAAGTTGCCCTTCATGAAATCCTCCGGGTTTTCTGGACGATTTACCCCTGCCAGATTGAACACGAAGTCTGCCCTGCGGCAGTACTCGTCCAGTTCCTCCGAGGTAGAATCCAGATCATACTCGTAGATTTCTTTAATATCCAGTGCCGGACGGGTCTTGTTTTTCCCATCACGAATGTTTTTCAGGTTGTTACAAAGGGCGGTTCCCACCATACCCTTGGCACCTGTGACTAGAATGTTCATTCTTTCACCTCTTAATGTACTGCAGTGCAGTCCGAAACATCTGCACTATCCAGCACAGTTGCATTATTGCAAATGGTGCAGTTGCTGCCGATGCGGGCAAATTTCCCCACAGTTGCACCTGTGCGAATCACGCTGCTGGTGTAGATCAAGGCGTAGTCCCCTATCGTTGCATCACAGTGGACTTCCGTTCCGGCATTCAGCAAAACACCGCTTCCGACAGAGGCTCCATTTTGGATACAAGCGTTTTGCAGAACCACACAGCCACAGCCGACTTCAGCAAACGGACTGACATAGGCACTGGGAGCAATGATGTTTGGGAACGCATAGCCAAGTGATTTTGCTTTCTCATACACCTGCGCCCGGAACTGATTGTTGCCGATACCTACCACCAGCAAGCTGTACTCTTTTTTCAGCTCCGGCAAATCAGCAAGACCGCCAATCACCGGAATACCACAGATCTCAGCACCCACAGACTGTCCATCATCCACAAAAGCGCAATCGTATTGGAACATCGCCTGCTCCGCCACCATGCGCCCGAAGCCACCGGCACCAACCAGAAGCAGCTTTTTCTTAGACATTCGGGATACCCTTCAGTTCATTCTGGACATACTCGGTGGTCAGGATCTTCTTAACAGTGCCTTCCACATCCAAACGGGTAGTGTTATGACTGGTGTAGGACTCGTCTGCCATGGTATGTACCTCGCCGTTGACGACAAACTTATCGTAGTTCAGGTCACGGTTATCCGCAGCAACACGGAAATAATGGCCCATATCCTGGCTGCGCAGACGCTCCTCACGGGTCATCAGAGTCTCGAACAGCTTCTCGCCGTGACGGGTGCCGATGATGTTCGTGCCGGTATCGCCGAACAGTTGCTGGACAGCCTTAGCCAAATCGCCGATAGTAGAGGCATCAGACTTCTGGATGAACAGATCGCCGGGGTTAGCGTGCTGGAAGGCGAACAAGACCAGATCCACAGCCTCGTCCAGGTTCATCAGAAAGCGGGTCATGTTGGGGTCGGTGATAGTGATGGGGTTGCCTGCCTTGATCTGGTCGATGAACAGAGGGATAACGGAACCGCGGCTGCACATAACGTTGCCGTAACGGGTGCAGCAGATGGTAGTGCCACCACGCTCAGCAGCTACACGGGCATTGGCGTAGATGACGTGCTCCATCATGGCCTTGGAGATACCCATAGCGTTGATGGGGTAAGCAGCTTTGTCGGTGGACAGGCAGACAACACGCTTGACGCCAGCGTCAATAGCGGCGTGCAACACATTATCAGTACCGATGATGTTGGTCTGGACGGCCTGCATGGGGAAGAACTCGCAGGAAGGAACCTGCTTCAGAGCAGCAGCATGGAAGATGTAATCAACACCGGGCATTGCGTCACGGATAGACTGAGGATTGCGGACATCGCCGATATAGAACTTCACCTTCTTGGCGTTCTCCGGGTGCTTGGCCTGAAGCTCATGGCGCATATCATCCTGCTTCTTTTCATCACGAGAGAAGATACGGATCTCCTTCAGGTCAGAATCCAGGAAGTGCTTCAGAACGGTAGAACCAAAAGAACCAGTACCACCAGTGATCATAAGGGTTGCGTTATCAAATGCAGACATAATTATTCTCCTTTTAAATAAAAATTTTATATTAATCACGCTGGAAAATATCGCGTGAATAAACCTTATTCTTCACATCATCCAGACACTTGTCATAGCGGTTTGCGATGATGGCCTGGCTCTGTTTTTTGAACTCTTCTAAATCATTAACAACACGGCTACCAAAGAATGTGTCCCCATCCTTCAGTGTAGGCTCATAAATAATGACCGTAGCACCTTTTGCCTTGATGCGCTTCATAACTCCCTGAATGGAACTCTGGCGGAAGTTATCGCTGTTGCTCTTCATCGTCAGACGGTAAACGCCAACTACAACTTCTTTTTCCTTGCTCTCATCCTAACTGTCATTTGCTTCATAAGCACCAGCAATTTCAAGCACCCGATCCGCAATAAAATCTTTACGAGTGCGGTTGCTCTCAACGATTGCTTCAATCAAGTTTTCCGGTACATCGGCATAATTTGCGAGCAGCTGTTTAGTGTCCTTGG
>ULLI01030401.1_pt1 | contig 10054 bp, 10 predicted proteins | sample 1951351 | NCBI WGS metagenome assembly ULLI01 (sample SAMEA4835520, study PRJEB28245) | human gut metagenome | biome: gut microbiome; material: fecal sample | place: Denmark | collected 2008 | reverse complement strand
GATTCGGAGTTCAAGCTGGAATCCAAGACGGGAGAACTGCGTAACAATACGGCTTTTATTGATGCCATGACGGAGGACTGGAACCGTTTTCTTTCTGTTGTGCAGACGGATAAAGAAGGTAGCCGCCTTAATCTTGTCAAAGTGGACGGCGTGGATTCAACGGATGAGAAAGTTATCGGAAAGCGTTTGCAAGAGATCGCCAAGAACGCCACGACGGGCGGACTGTACAAGGCTGTCGGGAAACTTTACGGTTTCCCGATAAAAGTGGTCTGCGAGCGTATTCTCAAAGAGGGACTGGAATTTACCGACAACCGCTTCGTGGTTGAGGGAAACTACAAGTACACCTACAACAACGGGCATTTGGCGATGGCTGATCCGATAGCTGCCGCACGTAATTTCCTGAACGCGCTGGAGCGTATTCCCTCCATTATCGACCAGTATAAGGTGAAGAACGAGGTGCTGGAAAAGGAGATTCCGCAGTTGCAGGAGATAGCGGGCAAGGTGTGGAAGAAGGAGGACGAACTGAAACAGTTGAAGTCCGAACTTGCCGCGCTTGACCGCAAGATACAGCTGGAACTTGCACCGCCTACGCCGGAGATCGCCGAAAAGGAGAAGGACGGGCAGGATGTCAAGCCGGTTACGGAAGGATTTCGAAATATATCGTTGCAACATACGGAAGAAACTTCGCAGATACGCGGTCTGGCAAATGAGCGGAGTCCATCGGGTAATTTCATCGCTGACCATATCATCATCAGACAACCGAGATTGTATGCGAAAGACGAAAACCGTACCAAAAGTATGAAAATATAGAATTTTCATTTATTTGAAAAGCCATTTGGAGTGAACTTTGCTCTGAATGGCTTTATTTCTCAACAGAATTAAGGACTGTTCGGATTAAAATGCTTAACTTTGCAAATGGTTGTAGCGCAGTTATATTAAACAATTAAGAATGGCAGACTTTAACCCGTATATAGATAAGATTGATATGGACTTTTGGCGCGAACTTTGCGCTAAAGAGGGGAAGTTATGCCTTTATAAAAAGGGTGATTATTTTCTTCATTGTGGAGATATAACAAGAAATGTATGGGGATTTATCAAAAAAGGATATTTCAAATACTCCGTGACCGATTCAGAAGGTAATACACATATAACCGGTTTTTCATTTTGCGACACGCCATTGGGTGACTATTCAAGTCTTGTATTGAAAACTCCAGCCGTTACTGATATTATAGCGGCTACAGATGCGGAAGTATTGGTTTGTAACCGCAATATTGTTGATGAACTCTTTGAAAAAGACTTTAAGTTACATTGTGTCATATCAGACGGATTTTTTCACCAGACATATGATAGGTTTTTGAATCTGTATCGCCAATCTGCGAAGGAACGTTATATTCATATATTAGAATATTGTCCTAATATTCTTCAAAATATAACGCTCAAAGAATTGGCATCATATCTGCAAATCACACCGACATACCTTAGCCGCATTCGCAAAGAAATTACTTTTGAAAAATAGAGCAGATGAAAAGCAAGGCTAATTTTAACCCATATATAGATAAGATAGACCTGAATTTTTGGCGTGAACTTTGCGTCAAAGAGGGTAAACTTTGCCATTATAAAAAGGGAGAGTATTTTCTTCATCGCAGAGAAACACCTAAGTATTTCGGTTTCATTACATCCGGTGCTTTTAAATATACTATCATTGATACTGATGGAAATGAACATATCACGGGGCTTGCATTGTGCGATACTTTAGCCGGAGACTTCTATAGTTCCATTCGGAAGGAATCGTCATTGGTGACTCTTCAAGCGATAACCGATTCAGACGTATGGGTTTGTAGCACTAATCTTTTTAGACAAATACTGAAAGAAAATATAGAATTACGTTGCGTTATGGCAGAAGAGTTATTTCGGCAAACTCATGACAGATACCTCAATCTTTATCGGCAATCTCCCAAAGAACGGTATTGGGAGTTGATAAGATGCTGTCCTAGTATATTGCAAGATATTACGCTCAAAGAACTTGCCTCCTATCTGCAAATTACGCCGACCTACCTTAGCCGTATCCGCAAAGAAATTACTTTTGGCAAGGAATAATACTCTTAAATAAGTGCCCGTAATGCAACTCTCAAACTAGTTTGAGAGTTGTTTTGTTTTATACCTGTAATTTTGCAGAAATATTCAATCATAAAGGTATGAAACATATTTTGTTTACCATATTTATATTTGTAAGTGGGATTGAGATGTACTCGCAAACCCGATCCCAACTGACAGGAGAGATTTATACTACGGAGAATACCCCCGTCGCTGATGCGGTTGTGATTCTAAAAGATTCATTAGTTAATACAACAGCGTATAACATCGTATATTCTGATAGTTTAGGGCGATTTTCTGTCCTCGCTCCAGATGCACGTGCCAACCAATTGCTCATTAGTTGTTTGGGATATAAACAAACTATATGTCCTTTATCTACAAGTATAAACCATTTGCAAATTATTCTGAAAGAAGATAATAGCATAAAATTGGATGAAGTAATTGTAAAAGGAATAAGACAACGGACCAAAGTGGAAAGCGACAGATTGGTATATAATATGGATGCCAACCCATTCAGCGATGACAATGCTTTGGAGGCTTTTAAGTACGTTCCTTTCGTAGCTTCAGATGGGCAACACTTTTCTATCATCGGAAAAAGTGAAACGAAAATTTATGTGAATGGTAGAGAAAAGAAACTTGCTCCAGATGCTGTAGGTGATTATTTGAAGGGGCTTTCCGCTGATCGAATAAAAAGCATAGAGGTCATCCACTCTCCAAATAGTTCGTTTCGGGGAGAAGGAAATTTTGGTATTATCAACATCCTGTTGAAGCAGAAGGAGGATGAAGGCTTACAAGGCTCATTGTCCGCACAAGTATGGCGAACACACTACATGAAAGAGCGCGGCAATCTAAATCTAATGTATCACAAGAATAAATTGGCACTGAATTGCATGGTCGGTTTTTCTAATCAAAGCGACTGGAAGAAAGATGAAACGGAAAGTTTTCTAAAAGAAACTACCACAGCAGTATGGCAGAAAAGCAAAATAACAGGCTTTACCCGACGTGCAAATGGAACCATAGATTGGTCATACCAGCTCTCCGGCAAGGACGAGTTAGGAGGTAACCTCAATTTCTCTTATTCCAAACTTGACTGGACTGATAAAGGACGGTTAAAACAAACGGATGCGGATAAGGAAGACATGTTGAGCGTACAACATAATAACGATTTGGGACGCGACAGAACGGATGCGGGCATTAATCTATTTTACCAACATCGTTTCAACCAACAGGGACAAGTGTTGAATATTGATTTCGATTACATCTATAGCCGGAACAAACAGTTTGTATGGAATCGTATGGACAATTTGGATGATAACCTGCAATATCTCTCGCCTTATAACTATTATCAGGAGATTGTACCTCAAAGCAGTAATATATGGTCAAGCAAAATAGAATATAGGCAAAACGTAGGTAACAATCAATTAATGGCTGGTTTAGATAGCTATTATTCAAAGATTGACAATAAAGACACTTTCATGCAAGGTACAGATGACGGCTATGTAGAAGATAAAAAACAAAACAGTCACTTTGCATTGGAAGAATGGACTTCTGCCTTGTTTGCCAGTTGGAAAAGAGAATGGATTTCCGGTTTTTCAACCCGTTTGGGCTGCAGATTGGAATATACTGACTATACTACCCGACAATACTCATTGCAGGAGAAATCGAAGAATGATTTTGTAAGGGTATTGCCGAATCTATATATCAACTACCGGTTATCACCCGATCATGTGTTCTCATACATTTTTTCCAATCGAATGGAACGTCCGGTATTTTCTTTATTTAATCCGTTTAAAGTTTATACATCTGCAACAAGCTATACGACTGGAAATGCAAAATTGAATCCGGAAATCATGTACGGACAGACTTTGCAATATCAATTTTTCAAGCGATACATTTTTCAGGCAACCTATCAGCGTGTGAATAATCAGATTTATGAACTGACGTTTGCTACAGATGACAACATACAGGTGACCACTCCTGTTAATGCGGGAAGGTTTGAGTATGTCATGCTTGCATTGAATACAAATACCTCTTATTTGAAAGAGTATGCCAACTTGGATATAACGGTTTCTTATTTGTGGCAGCGCATGAATGACATTGAATATGAGAACACCCATACCAAAGGGTACCATAATGGTGTATTTCAGATAGATTTGAATAATAACTTCACTTTGTCAAAACAGCATAAAATCTCGTTTGATATGAATGTGTCGTACAATACTAAAGATGTTTCTTTCTATACCGAAACTCCAATGAAACTCTATCTGTATGGGCAATTGAAAAAACGTTTCAAGGCGTGCCAATTATCCTTATATGGTTTTTGTAACCTATATATGTATGACGGAAAGATGACAACACATTGGCGGAATAAGTATGAAACCGATAATATACAACGTATCAGTCTAATTAAAGGGGAACCTATCGGTGTTGGTCTTCGTTTCAACTACTATTTTGGGAACAAGAAAGTGAATGGAACAAATGAGCGTAAAACTTCCGGTTCAGAGGCGAAGAGAAGGTTATAATTAAAAATCCATGTATAATATCAAACTAAAAAATTGGATAACATGAACTATCAACTTAAATTGTGGAGCATGATATTGCTTCTAAGTATTGGACTATTGGCGAGTTGCAGTGATGATGACAATGATTCTGATCCAACATTGACCGCTTCGGAACTGTTGCAAACAACTTGGAATGCTTGTGTTTGCGATTATGACGCAGATGGAAAAGAGGTCGTACACGAAGAATATCTGATTGTGGAATTTCTCACTGAGACTCAGGGAAAAAGTATCAATGGTGAAGGTAGCGGTGACCCTTCTGCAGTATGGGACTTATACTATTACATAGACGGTAGAGTCATTACTTTTGAGAGTAGTGCTTTGGTGGGCAATTGGACAGTTATTGAAAAGTCCAAGAATAGTATTGTACTTCAGTCTTATCGTCCGGAAAAATCAGTGGCGACATTGACCAAACTGTATTGATATGATGAAAACTTTTAGAAATGCACAAACCGCAATAAGAGTAATAGGCTGCTGTTTATTCATCTTTGTGGTCTCATGTAAGCAGGCTTCGATGCTGCATCGGGAAAACGGTTGGTATCTTATCACAGACGGACAGAAGGATAGCCTTGCAAACAGTCCGATGGTAACCGTCAAGGACTTTGCTGCGATAGAACTTGTTTCTGATGATTATGGTCTCCGGGTTATATCGGGAAAGGTAAATAAGCAGAAACAAAAAGTATGGGCAGATGCTACAGAACAAGCTATTGGGCAACGGATAGGTTTTGTATTTAATGATACGGTCATTACCGCCCCGATGGTCAATGCAAGAATAGAAAGCGGTACTTTTCAAATCAATGCCCCGCACGGACATGATTTGGAACGTATCTTTAAGAAACTACAAAAAGAAATTGAGACATCAAGGTTGGAACATTAAATATTAACTATAAAATGGGGACATTAGGCTGTGTGAGCGATATGCTCCAGCGAGATAAGGAGAACAGGGCACTGCGCAAGATAGGGCGTGAGCGGATGAAGGAAACCCGTCGCCGATTGCTCGAAGTAAGTGCCTCCTCTCACTCCTCCCACCTCTCGTTGGAACAATTGGAGGATATTCGAAAGAATACATTGGAAAAGGAGGAGTTGGAGCGTAAGCAGCTCAATAAAGCCTATTTAGTCATAGGCTGCATCGTATTGGCAGTGCTTCTCTTTCTTTGCTTATTTATTTAACCTGTCAACTGACGTAAGTTCCACATCGGACAAACGGACAAATCTATGAAGAATTTTGGCATGAGTGAAAGTCGCAGTAATAAAACAAAAGGAATAGATATGGATAAATGCAAAATAAGAAGTTGGCTTAAAGATGATTTTTCCACTTTGGCAAAATATCTTAATAATAAAAAGATATGGGATAATTGCCGTGATAGTCTGCCATATCCTTACTCTGAAAGCGATGCTCAACAATTTATCCAATTCGTTTTAAATCAAAGCGAACAACATAATTATTGCATCGAAGTAAATCAGGAGGCTGTCGGCAACATAAGTTTTTCTCGTGGCATTGACGTGGAACGCTACAATGCTGAATTAGGGTATTGGCTTGCCGAACCTTATTGGGGCAAAGGGATTATGACTCAAATGTTAGTACTTGCTATTCGTAACTATTTTTCTCATACAGATGTGATACGTGTTTATGCAAATGTTTATGTTGGTAATATACCATCAATGCGAGTATTAGAGAAAATAGGATTTCGCAAATGTGGCATACACCGTAATGCCTATTTCAAGAATGGGAATTTTTTAGATTGCCACTGTTATGAATTGCTAAAAGCTGATTTTAGGATATGAATATTATGATACGCAAATTATCACAAGATGAATATAACAATGCTGCCGATTTGTCCTATCAAGTATATATGGAATGTGGCAGGAATGATTTCACCCAAGAAGGTATCGAAACCTTTAAAAGTTTCGTGTATGACACATCGTTGATGAATGCACTTGACATATATGGAGCTTTTGACAAGCATTTATTGATAGGAATAATTGGTGTACATCGGGAAAAGCAACATATATCCCTCTTCTTTGTCTTGCCGCACTATCATCGGCAAGGAATAGGAAAATCGCTATTTGACTATGTGATGAGTGATTGTAATTTTACTTATATAACAGTTAATTCTTCAACCTATGCAGAAACTTTCTATGCATCTTTAGGTTTCAAGAAAGTGGGTGAAAAAGAACTTAATAAGGGTATTGTAAGTATCCCTATGGAGAGAAATATATAATTATTGCCAAAAAGGTCTTCAAAAGGTGAAATTTACTATAAAGAAACAATAAAATGAAGAAACATAATTATTTCACAATACTATTGGTAGCTATTCTTACTATGGCAGGGCTGACTGCGTGTAATGACGATGATGATGAAGGTAGGAAGATAATCGATTATAAGGAATACACGCTTACGGTAGCTTCTGTAAAACTCCCCGGTGTTTTAACATCGAGTGGTAGCAATGTACTTGCAGATGTATATGCTGTAAAAAATGAGCAGTCCACCGATTGGGAGGCTCATGGAAGCATCGGTAAGTTTGAATATGAAGAAGGATATGAGTACCAAATACGCATCAGTGAAACGAGCTATCTGGATTATAACATGGGCGATCCGGCATGGACTGAATACGAACTATTGGAAGTCATATGGAAAGAACGCAAGGTCTCTGAAAATTTACCTCCTCATTTCATCCCGGACTGGTATTTTGAGCAACGTTGTCCGTATATCAATTCTGAATTTGCTTATGCCATTGAAGCCGACCAAAAAGATGAGATTGAAAATGACCTTAAAACCGATGCAACCTATAAATTCGGAGGCTTGCGTTGTTATATTACTTTTACAGGAACACGTAAATGGTTCTTATTGGATGTCGATATGCACATTGTTAATCAAGGCTTTTTGATTAGCAGGGGCAAGGAACCAACAGAGTTCCCTGAATCATATAAGCTCCTTCTGCCGGAAAGTAAAGTTTCCGGATATGGAGAGTTTTATTTTGTTAAAGGCGATGATATAGAAGACTCTGTAATGCAATATGATGTGTTTATATATGCTCAGAATCGAACACCTGCACCGCAGAATGTTGAGATATGGCTATATAAAGACCTTACGGCATATTACCAAAACAAATACCCGGAAGCTAATGTCAAAGCTGTTGTGATTCGCTATATGGTGAAGAATTTGTGACAATAAAGTCTTTTACGCATCATGGAACTAAACAAGCATTTTGATTATACTGATAATTACAGTGAGATAGTCCATACCACACGACTGATAAGTGCAGAAGAATTGACTGATAGATTCTTCTGCGCACCGCAGTGGATTACTGCCTTGATGAAGTTTCGTAATGCCATAGTAAAACCTTTTGGCCTGAAAGGAGAGAAGAATTTATCTGATTTTGTCATTGTCGAATCCGAACGCCTTGCGACAATAAGCAAAAACGACAAACACCTTGATTTTGTTATTGCATTTATGACCGAAAAGCGTATGAATGACAGACTATATCTATCGGTTTGTACAAAAGTCAGATACAATAACCGTATGGGGAAATTCTATTTTACAATAATAAAACCATTTCATAGGTTAATCTGCAAGATACTGTTAAAACGGGTCAGGAGAAATTTATAATAATGCCTATCCTTGTCCTTTGCCAGATATGAGTTCAACTAAAAATATAGCGGTCTTATGATGTCTCATGAAACAGGTTATTGAAATAAAAAATATCCGTACACTGACGGCCATGGGTTACCTGCTGATAGCTTTGTTGGTGAGCGGTATCGTTTACACTTGGTTCAGCGAGTGGCGGGACATGGAGAGACTAGAAACTATGAACCGGCAGATAGAGAGTTACCGTAAGGAAATAAACATTATCCATATCCAGCTGATAAAGTTGTCTCTTTTAGGCGAAAGCGTATTGGAATGGGATGATGAAGATTTAGAATGTTACCATATTCAGCGTATGGCAATGGACAGTATGCTGTGCCGTTTCAAAACAATTTATCCGGTAGAGCGCATCGACAGCGTGCGCCATCTTCTTGCAGATAAAGAACTACAAATGCGCAGGATTGTTCAAGTACTTGACGAACAGCAGGTTCTCAACGAGAAGATAGCCCGTCAGGTTCCTATAATCGTGCAGAAAAGCGTACAGGAGCAGCCACAAAAGCCAAAGCGAAAAGGATTTCTTGGCATATTCGGCAAAAAGGAAAGACCAAAACCAACCGTAACCACCACAATGCTCCATTCCCTCAACCGGGATATGATAGCCGAGCAACAGGCGCAAAGCCACCATCTATCGGAACACGCCGACAGTCTTGCTGCAAGGAATGTGGAACTTAACCGACAACTGCAAGAACTAATTCGCCAAATGGATGAAAAAGTACAAGCTGACTTGCAAAAGCGAAACACAGAGATCGCTACCATGCGTGAGCAGTCGTTTATACAGATTGGAGGTCAGACTGGCTTCGTTCTATTACTTTTGATTATCTCCTATATAATCATACACAGAGATGCCAAACGTATCAAGCGGTACAAACGAAAAACGACAGATCTAATCGAGCAACTGAAGCTATCAATCGAGCAAAATGAGGCACTCATAGCCTCCCGAAAGAAAGCGGTACATACTATTACCCATGAGTTGCGTACACCATTGACGACAATAATCGGCTATACCGAATTGTTATGGAAGGAATGCAGCAATGGAAACAATGTGCATTTTCTTCAAAGCATACAGCAATCCTCAGACCGTATGCGGGATATGCTCAATACCCTGTTGGGCTTCTTCCGTTTAGACAATGGCAAAGAACAACCACGTCTTTCACCTTGCCGAATTTCAGCAATCACGCACACACTTGAAACGGAGTTCATACCAATAGCCATGAACAAAGGACTATCGCTGACAGTGAAGAACGTATGTGATTCCGTTGTGCTAACTGACAAAGAGCGAATAATTCAAATCGGGAACAACCTGTTGTCTAATGCCATGAAATTCACTGATAACGGCAGTATATCCCTGATAACGAATTATAATAACGGTACACTGAAACTCATTGTTGAAGATACGGGAACAGGTATGACCGATGAGGAACAACAACGGGTATTCGGTGCTTTTGAACGTCTGTCTAATGCCGCCGCAAAGGACGGCTTCGGATTAGGATTATCCATCGTGCAGCGCATCGTGGCGATGCTTGGCGGCACAATCCGGCTGAAGAGCGAAAAAGGCAAAGGCAGCCGCTTCACGGTGGAAATACCTATGCCGATAGTTGATGAACAAACAGTACAATCCCGTCAAAGATATGTCCGCCATAATGAGGCGTATCATGAGGTAATTGCTATCGACAATGACGAAGTGTTGCTACTGATGCTTAAAGAGATGTATGCGCAGGAAGGGATACACTGCGACACCTGCAATAGTGCTGCGGAG
>ULLI01016414.1_pt1 | contig 10283 bp, 8 predicted proteins | sample 1951351 | NCBI WGS metagenome assembly ULLI01 (sample SAMEA4835520, study PRJEB28245) | human gut metagenome | biome: gut microbiome; material: fecal sample | place: Denmark | collected 2008 | reverse complement strand
CTTCCACTAAAACAAGGATTAAGACTCTGACGTACCATTTGAATATACGGTGTCTGTTGTATAACTCAGAGAACAACTTCCACTAAAACAAGGATTAAGACTCTGACGTACCATTTGAATATACGGTGTCTGTTGTATAACTCAGAGAACAACTTCCACTAAAACAAGGATTAAGACTCTGACGTACCATTTGAATATACGGTGTCTGTTGTATAACTCAGAGAACAACTTCCACTAAAACAAGGATTAAGACTCTGACGTACCATTTGAATATACGGTGTCTGTTGTATAACTCAGAGAACAACTTCCACTAAAACAAGGATTAAGACCACTGTCGAAGTCGGCCGATATGGTCTTTGTTATGCGTCTTCGACCATCTTCCACTAGAATAAGGATTAAGACAGTTCATCAATCATGATAGTACTAATCCTCACTCGTCTTCGACTATCTTCCACTAGAATAAGGATTAAGACAGAGCTTCAGCATAATGACTAAAGGTTGTCTTCGACTATCTTCCACTAGAACAAGGATTAAGACTGGTTTACTGCAAGGGGTTATCTTGATATACTCGAGGTCTTCGACTATCTTCCACTAGAACAAGGATTAAGACTAAGTAGCTACTGTCCACTTACAGCCTCTCCTGTCCGGTCTTCGACTATCTTCCACTAGAATAAGGATTAAGACCTCGCCTTTCTTGTTGTATATGGCGCCCTTACCGATGTCTTCGACTATCTTCCACTAGAATAAGGATTAAGACCTTTTGTGCAGCGCGTTTATCTTTTGTACTTGGCTGTCTTCGACTATCTTCCACTAGAATAAGGATTAAGACTGACAGGTCTATGGAAGGATCGGGAACGGATTCAAGAAGGGTCTTCGACTATCTTCCACTAGAATAAGGATTAAGACATAGAGGTTTTCTATAAGGTAGTAATCCTCCTGCTTCACGTCTTCGACTATCTTCCACTAGAATAAGGATTAAGACAATAATGGTGCTATTCTATCTGTGATGTTAAATCCGTCTTCGACTATCTTCCACTAGAATAAGGATTAAGACTCATAGTCCTCGCGGACTAAGTTAGCTTTGCCCCAGTCTTCGACCATCTTCCACTAAAACAAGGATTAAGACCTCCAGCTACTAGTGCGATTGCAATTATACCTACAATTCTCAGAGAACAACTTCCACTAAAACAAGGATCATTATAGAAGATTGACGATACTTCCGATATTTCTTTTGTTGCCTACTTTATATTTTTTACATTTGCATAGTAAAAAGTTTAAACTATGACACTATTTGAATATGCCTGGATTCCTGAGTTCTTTGATAGAATCAAAGAACTTAAAGCCTTAGCAATGAAAGAAGAATGGGATTATAAAAAACATCCTTCGGGGAAAGAGCCCATTCTCGTAAACTACGTGAAACACACATTCAGTAAACTTTACGAAGAGAAGAAAGTTTATGAGCAAGGCAATTACTCTGTTTTCAACACAGGACTGGTAACACCTCTCCAGGAAGAAATTTTCTCTCTTTTTCAAAGAAACAAAAGACAGTCCGCAAGTCAACCTTGGTATTTCATTGGTTGGAAAAAACAAAGTGACAGGGATCTCATGAAATTTGAAAGACTGCCAGAATGCGCCAACTACTTTGACAATGCCTCAGATCTTATATATGACACCAAATTAGAACTGAGATCAAATGTCAATCACATTATTGAAGACAATATTGACCGTTTCCCTTCTTCCTTTCAAGAAATGGACAGATATCAACTGGGAATTTTGCTTGAAGGTACAATAAACGATGCTAAACGAAGAATAAGAAGGAACTACAAAACTGCAGTGCCGCAATATTATAAAGGGAAACTACAGTTGTTGCTTCCTCTGTGCTTAACTTCAAAGGCTTCTGCAGACTTGGCTTTAGTAGTTGAAAAAGAAAACAATATCTATCGGGCTTCTACTTGCCTGACATTAGATATGGCTATCAATAATGCACGCCTGATAGCAAAACCTGATGATGAATGGCTGAAAGTATAACAAAAATTTGCAAAATTCAAAATTTAAACATACTTTTGCGGCAGATTATACTTCCTTACAGATTATATTTTTATCGGATTAATGTTTTTAGGAACATACATTTTTGTAAAATAGATTAAAACAGGATTATTTGAGGATATGCGTTAAACATATCCTCTTTTTTTTAACGGGAATATCGTTTTATCTGCTCCTCCAACACTCTCATTATCATGTCCCTAACGTTATTCGGCGATACTATTTCCACCCCATCCCCAAATGAAAGGATTTTACTTATAAGCTCACGGTTGGGCTCGACTTCAAGTGTGAATTCTCCGTACTTGCTTCCAGAATAAACCCCGAAAGGCAGACTCTCTACCTGAGAATGGTGTATTGGCTTTGTGAGCAAAAGTCCATGCTGATACAATGAGCAGGTACGTATCACCACTCTTTCCACATGCATACCCTTCTCATGCGTAACGCCGACTATATCTTTGAAATACTTCTCATAAAATCCACTTTCTGCGGGAATATATTCAATATTACCGACCTCTGACGGCATGCCGCTCACACGGTCCAACGCTATATTGAAGGCATGGAACGGACTGACATCCGCTTCCCCGAACACAAACCACCGACAATTATATTCCTTTATATATTGAGGATGAAAAATCAATTCCAACTGAGGTTTGTTAAAGGGACGGTATAACACCCTCAGCACTTTTCTCCTGTTGATAGCATCATTGAAAAACGGCAGCATTTCAATATTTGTCAGAACCTGCTCCATCCCTGAACTGACGTGAGCAAGTCCCAGCCTTTTCCTTCTTTTCGCATCGACTAGAAATTGAGAGTCCTTAAAATATGCCATTACCCATGCTCTGGGCAACATATCCACAGACTGGCGGCAGAATTCTATATAATCGTCCATATACTTCTGGATCACCGCATCCCTTTCCTCTCTCAGGGGATTCTTATCCTCTCCTATATACCGGTATGCTTTTCCCTTTCCTTTGCATCCGTTGTCTTGAAGAGTGTCGAGGCCTACTTCGGCCTTGATCTTATTGACCACTTCCGAAAAAGCCTTTTTCAGTTCTCCATAGCCGCCTTCTCTACTGATAGTGTAGTTTTTATAATAGTCATGAGGCCTTCCTTTATGCTTACACATAACATCCTCGTAACTTACAAAATCTCCCTTCATCAACTCGTCGTAGATAATTCTTACGAACTGGGCTCGCAACCTCGTTCCCGAAAAAATATTTTTCTGCGCGGTCATACCTCCATCAATAATTTCTAAAACGGACGAAGTCGAAACGGGATATCTTCTCCCCATTCTCCTCCCTGACAATACGCTCAGCACATGATGCTACACAGACAATGCCGTGTTCCTGGAGCTTCCTGACCAAAATAAAGCAGAAGGTAAGCTCTCCCATTATGTGCACGGTAACCTCCGCCCCGTCACTATATTTCATTATTTTTGCCAGATACTCTTCAGCCAGTTCCCGAACTTTCTCCGTGGTCATCTCGGGAGAAATTGAGGGGAAAGGCATGTCCTCTATGCGACCATAGGCAGCGGCTGCCTGCAACTGCGCCTGTCCCCAGAGACTTGACGGATGATTGGACAGGTTAAGGAATATACGTTGCCCGCACACAGGCATTGTCCCGTTCCACTTCCTTTCGGAGAGAAAACTCTCATAATACTCCAAGACATTTTTAAACTTCTTAACATTCACATCCTCATTGTTCATCCAGGCGTGGTTAATGCAGTTTCTCCAGTTTGACAATGCCCGGAACTTATTGCAATAAGGCTTCGCTTCGTCTCCAAGGATATCTTTCAGTCCCGTCAGATACGGACATTTTCTTTCCAGATCACTCACAATATTACGGGCCGTACTGCTGCTGTCATATTTCAATGACAGGTAGGTACTGACATTATGCCTGACATCTATCATCCTTCCTTCTCCTTTAATAAGGCCCAGCGAGAAAGACTGAATTCCCTCTTGCAGAACTGTTAGAAACTGCTGATACAGTTTTTTCTCCAGGCACCAGCGGGCCGCTTTCAGAGAGTTATAGAACCGCCCCTCGAAATCCCCCTGCAGGGCCACGGGCTTGAAATGCGAATAAGCATCCTTGATTGCTTCTAAAATAGGAAGAAGCGGCTTATGCCAGTCTCCGAACTCATACCGGGAGACATCTATACCGTCCTGTACGTCCCTCAGATTACTGAGACGCAACTTTTCCGCATAGTCTGCCATCTCCCGCACCATTAGATAGACACCCTGCTCCTTGGCGCCCTTTACAGTTTTGGTCATCGCCAACAGATCCTCAGAACGTCCACTGCGCAAAAATTCCGACGCAGCCAGTGTCCAGTCCAGCAATTGGGGCACGGACATCAGATCCACGACCGGTGCCGTTCCTGACGCATCCCGGCCTTCATAGTTGCCATAAGTAAGTGATCTTATCGAAGTTCCTTTCAGGAATTTGGAATAATTGACCAGTACTAGAAGCAACATTGGAAGATACCTGAAACTGTGGGTTATATCAAGATAAATCTCATCTCCGGCATCGATAAGACCATAAACGGCATCAAATATTCTCCACACATCACCATCCTTACTACCATCAGGAATGTCAACAACCTGCAACATAGATGAAAATCCTTCCTCCTCGAGCACCTTTTCTAGGCCCTCGTACGGCTCGGCGTCACAATCGGCTCTTCGTCTTCTTGCATCGATAGATTTATCCCAGTTGCATTGACGTGCCTTCTCTGTCAAAAGAATAACTATTCTGTCCCTGGAAGCATCCCAATCCGCTGCTCCGAGAGACTCCAATACCGCCTGCTGAATGAACCTTGTGCGGCATTCAACCCCTGCCGCTTTATCCTCATACACGCATTCTTCATAGAATCCGGTACCCAGGATAGAAAAGAAAATCTTTCTTGCTTGCATTTGTGTTTCTGTCAGTAATTTTCACCAAATTTAATCAAGTCTTTGAAATCTACCAATAATTCAAGGGCGGAATTTGGTATTACGCACTTCTGCCCGGTTCCACTTGATTAGGAACCATTGTTCTCTCAAAAAATATTGCACTATTAAAAAATACCCCTACTTTTGCAGCCACGTTCATTCACACACTGGTTCCGACATTGTCCGTTCATAGTTACAATTATCTTAATTTGCTTGATATTCTTTCTTACGTTTGCAGGATTAAAAGGTCTGCGTTTCTGCAAGCGCCAACAACAGCGGACCTAACTTTTAAACTATCATGACTACACAGAAAAACTTCCAGAACGGTATTTACGGAGCAGCCAGTGTAAACAGCGCAATCAACGTGGAATCCACCCAGTGGACAAAGTATTCCGCTGAGCAGGGGCATGGATTTGCCGCTGAAGACGCGAATGCCCTCTTTGACCGCCTGTGCGGCAAGACCGTGGACAAAGTTGGACTCAACAACGAGCTCAACGGTGCGGACCGTATTGTTAACGGAACTCCCATTCAGACCAAATACTGCAGATCTGCGTACGACTCTGTAGATGCCTGCTTTGGAGCTGACGGCATGTTCAGATACCCTGGACAAAAGATTGAAGTGCCGAAAGGGCAGAAAGAAGAGGCCATAAGATTCATGGAGAACCGCATCAAAAGTGGTAAGGTACCGGGAGTCTCCGACCCGGCCAAAGCCCAGGATATGGTTGTCGAGGGGCATTATAGCTACGAGCAGTCACTAAAGATTGCCAAAGCCGGAAACATAGAATCCATCAAGTTCGACATTCTGAACCAGATGGTGACCTGCGTCTGTTCTGCAGGACTGTCATTTGTGCTCACATACGCGACATCCCGTATAGGAGGAATCTCCAGAAAAGAAGCTCTCAGACAGGCTGCGATACAGGCTCTTCAGACAGGAGCCACCACACTTGCTGCAGGTGTGGCTGTACAACAGCTTCTTCGTACACAGGTAGGAAGAAATATGGCAGCAGGCGCTACCAAGGCTGCAAGAAAGGGCATAGATCTGCTGTGGAAAACCGATTTCGGTCGGAAACTCATAGAAAAGACCATGTCCGGCATTCTTGGCAAAGCCATCATTGGGAATGCCGCTAAGAATGCCTGCACCAAACTCCTTCGCTCCAACATCTTCACTACTACTGCCGTAACAGTTGCCTCTACCGTCCCTGATATAGTTAAAGCATGCAGAGGGCGCAAATCGTGGAAGCAGGTAGGCAAGAATGCTGCCGTGAATGTTACCGGAGCCGCAACTGGAGCAGCAGGATACTGGGCCGGAGCCGCCATCGGAAGTTTCATATTTCCTGGCGTAGGCACTGTTGTCGGTGGTGTCATCGGAAGTATCGGAGGAAGTATGCTGGGTTCTGCTGGAAGCAAAAAGGCATTGGACAAAGTAGCAGATGATGATGCCGTACTGTGCATGAAATACTTACAGGACGCCATAGCTTCACTATGTGAAAGAGCAAACATATCCTCCGAGGAAGAGCTCGCCGACATCATGAAAAGAATGAAAAAGGAGAATGCGCTCCGCCAGTCATTCTTTGAAAAGATGTACAAGGCTGGAGGTAAAAAACATAACGGAGAACTTATGCGTCAGTTCGCCGAGAACGAATTACACAAATACTTTTTTGTTTAACTTTTAAAACTCATACTGGCTATGAACAACTCCATTTACCCTCCCCACAAAGCGCCCAAGATGTTGGACCTCGTACCATTCATTCTCCTTGCAATGGTTATTGTACACATTATCGCACCGATGTTAAACCAAATAATTCATAAGGAATGACCGGAGCGAAGACCTGCGGTATATCCCCAGCCTCAGGCTTCTGCATTTTCATGTGTGTAGAAACCTTTGCCTTGAGACAAAAAATCATGTTTCAATTCGGGAGACCTGCCCTGAACCATACACCCAACCGCCTGTATCCGGAATAAAAAAAGTTCGTATATTCGCGCGGTTAACTGCTACACGAGCATACGACACGATATGGAACTGAAAGAATTCTTGGATTTCGTCAAGACGGGGAAGGCTTTGAATACCCCTGAGATATACGAGTTTATGGACAGGATGAGCGATGAGGCGCGGAAGATAACCTTCGAGCTGAACAGCTCATATCACGAGGCGGACGAGGTACGGGAGCTGCTCTCGCGGCTGTTCGGGAAGCCGGTGGATCCGACGTTCAAGGTGTTTCCGCCGCTGTACGCTGACTTCGGGAAGAACATCACGGTAGGAAAGAATGTGTTCATCAATGCCTGCTGCCACTTCCAGGATCACGGAGGGGTGGTAATCGGGGACGGCTGCCAGATAGGGCACAATGTGGTCTTCGCGACCCTCGACCACGGCATCACTCCCGAGGACCGGCGCAACACCTACCCTGCCCCCATTGTCCTCGGCAAGAGGGTCTGGGTAGGCTCCAACTCCACCATCACAAAAGGGGTGACTATCGGGGACAATTCCATCGTGGCGGCAGGTGCCGTGGTCACTAAAGACGTACCGGCCAACTGCATCGTCGGAGGCGTCCCGGCCAAAATCATCAAACGGATAGAATAGCACGGCGGAAAGGTGAGACACACAGGGGATAAACGGATATTCAGAGCCGTATCCGAGGCAGTAAGGAGACTGGCGTCAATGACGGCAGTGATGCTGGTGCTGGCGGTAAGCGGATACTCCGCCTCAGCTGCGACGGAAGCAGAATGCCTCCGGAATTCCGAAACGGAACTTTCCGGCACGGACATGGCCGGAAGCGGAGAGCAGGAACGCAAAAGGTCGCTGGGCCCGTACACCATGTACGAGCAGATCATCTACCAGGCCAAGCAGGAGCGCATCATGGAATGGCTGGCGGACGACATGAGCGAAGGAAGGGCCACTGGGACGCACGCCGGCATGTCAGCGGCACGCTTCATAGAAGTGCTCTTCCGGCAGTACGGTCTCGAACCCCTCTTCGGCAGCAGTTTCTACCAGCCGTTCATCGCCGACAGCCTCAACGGCACCGTAGGCCGCAATGTTGCGGGCATCGTCCGCAGCGCTGTTCCCTCCGATGAATACGTCCTGATCTCGGCCCACTACGACCACCTCGGCATCCTGAACGGCAACACCTACAACGGGGCCGACGACAATGCCTCCGGAGTCACGGTCCTGCTCAACCTCGCGGATATGTTCGGAACCATGAAGAAAACCAAGACCGGTCCGGACAAGAACATCATCTTCGCCGCGCTGGATGCCAAGGAGCTGAACATGGCTGGATCCAAGGCGCTTATCGACAAGCTGCTGTCAGAAGAAGCAAGTACAGCTTATACGACCTCAGGCACTACGGACCCGACTGCAGCCACTGCAGCGGACAGGGCTGACTCAGCCAGCAGCCCCGAGGAAGAATTCCCCGGCATTCCAAAAGACCGGATTATCTGCGCCATCAACATAGACCAGATAGGCACCGTCCTTGAACCCGTACACGAGGCCGACACCAATTTCGTCATCGTCCTCGGAGAGAAGACACTCCGCAAGGAACACCGCGGCCTCATCGACATGTGCAACCGCTACTACAACATCGGCCTGGACATCGACCACACCTTCTACGGCAGCGAGAACTTCACCGAACTCTTCTACCAGCTCTCCGACCAGACCGTATTCCACCAGGCCGGCATCCCCTCCCTCATCTTCACCTCCGGCTTCCACCGCCACACCTATAAGACCACCGACGACCCGGACATCATCTCCTACCCCGTCATGAAAAAGCGCACCGTCCTCATCTTCTATCTCACCATGATGCTATGACCCCGCATCCTGGCCCGACAACGGCTCCAGGCCTTGTTATAATATTGTGAACTGCCCATCATCCCACCATAACACCAGTTCACGGACCCTACCCCTTGCTCAGATCACCTATCACAAGTCCCTTTGCGCAGGTGTACCGAAACGGGCAAATTCGGTTCACTTGCGACGGGAAGGAAACATCGCACCGCCCCAGGATATGCGTGCAAGGCTTGTGGATGCCGGAACTCCTTGCGCAGGTGTACCGAAATGGGCAAATTCGGTTCACCTGCGACAGTACTTTACATATATTGTTGCAATTAAGGAAGTATTTGACAATCAGAAGACTGTCGCTTAACGAAAATGTACTGTGATGACTGTTGTATAAAGATGATGATTGTGACGGTTAGTGATTTAACCCCGGAATTTCACACTATGACCGTTTTCTGTCTTCGGCATCATGCGATTTGTCGGGGTAAGTTTGCGGATAATCAAAGTACCCTTGGGAAAGTTGAGGTTGCCTCATGATTTTGATCAAGTGATGGGCAGAATGATGAGCAGAATATTATACCTTGCTTTTAACGAATTTACTTCGGGGTGCGCAGTGGAAAAAACAACCCTGTAAATCAGATTGTTATAAAACGCACTGCACATCCGCCCTCTTTTGAGACATGCCAAATGTGCAGCATGATTCGCAGGCTGCTGATTTTCAGGCGTTTGAAAAGCATAGCGCACCCCGAAGTAAATTCGTTAAAGCGGCTCTCTCTGATGCCTGTTTCGAGGGTGGTCGTCTCCAACTCCTTCGGAAGGAGTAGGGAAATGCGGCGAAACGCGACTCCTTCGGAAGGAGTGCAAAGGGACGGTAAAGGCAAAACAGCTCTACAGTGCATATGGAGACACCGCGGCAATTTCACTCCTTCGGAAGGAGTAGGGAAATGCGGCGAAACGCGACTCCTTCGGAAGGAGTGCAAAGGGACGGTAAAGGCAAAACAGCTCTACAGTGCATATGGAGGCACCGCGGCAATTTCACTCCTTCGGAAGGAGTGGGGAAATGCGGGAAAATCCGACTCCTTCGGAAGGAGTGCAGTGTGGATTTACGGAGAAAATGGCTATTGGAGAGTTGCTTGCGACTCTGGAGGTATTTTTGCGGATAGTCATATTGACTATCATTGGATATGGTGAATTACATCCTTTACCACATTGTCCACTAAACAGTTTAGTTACATCTAATTCCCTGGACACAAGGCAGTTGATTGCAACGAGATTGTTTAGTGACTCAAAAGAATGCCATTTCTGAGGTTTTCGGTATCAAACAACATTGCACTACTTTTTAACTACCTAGATTTCAGGTACTTTATTTCAACTATTTTGTTTAGTGAAAAATAAGGCAGGGTAAAGATGGGTTAAAGACGGACAAAGAAGAACATAGAGGGAATTTTCAACCGGATTCATGTCGGATTCATGCCAGATTCACACCGGAATCACGCTGGATTCACGCCGGGATCATGTCGGATTCACGCCAGATTCACGCCAGATTCATG
>ULLI01029513.1_pt1 | contig 10489 bp, 9 predicted proteins | sample 1951351 | NCBI WGS metagenome assembly ULLI01 (sample SAMEA4835520, study PRJEB28245) | human gut metagenome | biome: gut microbiome; material: fecal sample | place: Denmark | collected 2008 | reverse complement strand
CGAAACGGCTATAATCGGTTATAAACGGTTAGATCAGGATAATTTAAACCGCATATACTACAAAAACAAAGGCCGTGTCAAAACTTTCATTTTGACACGGCCCTTTTAAGATGTGTAAGCATTAGCAAAATGCAAGACATCGAGGACTAGGGCGAATTCCGAAAATAACACAGCAGCTTGCAATTATGACACATCGTCATAAGGTTCGTCATAATAGACAAGAGCACTCTACCGCATCTTGCGCCATGCCCATACGATATAGGCTATTACAAAGGGAATCGCTATGGACACCCAGGCCATCACCTTGAGGGTGAAGAGGCTCGAAGAGCTGTTGTAGAGAGTCAGGGAGCTCTGCAGGTCCACGGTCGATACGTAGTAGGCGGTGTCATTGAAACCGGCGCAGAGCAGGATAGCCCAGACAGCCAGCAAGGCTCCGCCGCCCACGATGTAGAAGTTCTGTCTGACTCCCTTGCCGAGGAAATGCCTTGCAAGTCCGGCGAGTACGAGCACCACTCCTGACAGGAACACTACGGCTATCCACCAGGTGTGCAGCATATTGTGCAGATACTTGAAAGGCTCGGCAGATATTGTGCCTGTAGCGGGATCCACCGCATATCCGGTCTTGAGGAACATCCACAGCACGAAAGCCACGAATGTCAGGACAAAGGCAGGAGCCGTGATCATCAGCCTCTTACGGCATTTCTCCGCAAATGCACCTACATCCGGTTTCATCAGAAGGTAGAGCAGTCCAAGGGTCCTGGCAGCCAGGAATACCACTAGTCCAAGAAGCAGGTTCATCGGATTTGCCAGAGCGTCCAGTCCGTGCCAGCCGTTTGCCCAGCGGGAAATGGCAGGAGACGCCGCATCCGTTATGGACACCTTGTCCACCGTAAAGGCCCCGCCGGTGAAGAAAGTACCGACAGCCACCCCGAGCAGGAATGTTCCGAGAGCACCATTGAGAAAGAGGAATATCTCAAATGTACGGGCGCCGAAGAGGTTGCCTGCAGCCTTACGGTATTCGAAGGAGAATGACTGAATTACGAAAAGCAGCAGAATACAGATCCACAGCCAGTAGGCTCCGCCGAAACTGGTCGAGTAGAACAGGGGGAAGGATGCGAAGGCGGCACCTCCGAAAGTCACGAGGGTCGTGAAGGTTATTTCCCATTTATGCCCTGCATATTTTACTACAAAATCCTTTTCCTCCTCTGAGGAAGCAGTGCGGAGCAACAGACCCTGTGCTCCCTGTACGAACAGCAGGAACACTAAAATAGCTCCGAGAAGGGCAACCAGTGCCCACCAGTAATGTTGCAGAAAATACAGTGTATCCATAATTATTCTCCTCCTTTCTTAATCTGTTTGAGCATGATGCTGATCTCCACGCACAGCATGGCGGTGAACAGGACTGCAAAAATGATCAGGGTCGTGAGAACGTTGCCGGACTCGACTCCCGATACGGCCGCATTCACGGGAAGCAGGTTCTGGATCGTCCAGGGCTGACGGCCTACCTCGGCTACTATCCAGCCCGACTGCGAGCAGATGTATACCAGAGGTACGCTGATGATGCCAAGCCACAGGAGCCATTTGTGCTTATCCTTGACGATGAGGTTCTTCCACTCGAAGATGATGTAGAGGATAAAGAGCAGGATGAAGAACATGCCGAGGGCCACCATGATATGGAAGGCGTAGAATACCAGGGGAACATTTGGCACGAGGTCCTCGGGCTCCTCCACATAGTGGTAGCCGAAGTAGTCGAAATTCTGCTCCAGCACTGCCTCGGCCTGAGCCATTGCCTGGGTGTCTCCGGACTCCTTGGCTGTCTGATAGTCGGCCAAGGCCGTAACTGCCGCCGTACCCATTGCCTTTTTCTCGGCAAACGAGGGCTCGATGTAGGTGTTGCCCTCCCTGTCGGTGAACTCGTATCCACCTTTGATGATATCATTGATACCTGGCACGAAACCGTCTGCCTGACGGGTCGCAAGGAATGAGAGCATGTTGGGGAAGGATATTTCGAAAAGGTAAGGGTCCTCGTCTGCACCCTCCCCGCCTACGATGTCCTTGTCGGGATTAAGGATACCTACGGCTACTAATGGCGCTTTCTCAGAGCCGTCGTACAGTCCCTCCATGGCAGCCAGCTTCATCGGCTGCACCTTTGCCACATTGTAGGCGGAGCCGTCACCGGTCCCTATAAGCACTGCAAGGGATATTATACCGAATACCGAGGCTATTCGGATGGACCTGCGGGCCAGTGTCTGCTCCCGCTTGCGCAGCAGGAACCATGACGATACGGCAATCACGAATATAGATGCCAGCACATAACCGTTGGTCACCGAATGCAGGAACTTGTTGATGGCCACCGGCGAGAACACCACTTGCCAGAAGTCGGTCATCTCGCTGCGGGCCGTATCCGGATTGAACTCCATTCCTATAGGATACTGCATCCAGGAATTGGCTATAAGGATCCATATTGCAGAGAGGTTGGTTCCTATGGCCGTAAGCCATGTCGATACCAGATGGGCCTTCTTGCTGACCTTGTTCCAGCCGAAATACATCACAGCGAAGAAGGTACTTTCCATGAAAAATGCGAAAATACCCTCTATGGCCAGCGGGGCACCGAATATGTCACCCACGAACCATGAATAGTTGCTCCAGTTGGTACCGAACTCGAACTCCAGGATGATACCCGTCGCCACTCCCATCGCGAAGTTGACGGCGAAAAGCTTCATCCAGAACTTCGTGGTCCTCTTCCAGAACTCATCTCCGGTCATCACGTACCGGGTCTCCATAAAGGCTATAAGGAAGCCCAGACCGAGAGTCAGGGGCACAAACAGCCAATGATACATTGCAGTCAGAGCGAACTGCCACCTTGAAAGGTCTACCAGTGTCGTCAAAAGCATTTGTTTATGGTTTTAGCATTAATATTACTTGGTAAGATTCTCTATCACCGTCCGGCTCTTCTCCGCGTCCGACTCACAGTCTGCAAGAGCCGGACGGAAGAAGAAGACTCTCAGGATGGCGAACATGATAAACAGCTTCAGGAGAATTACAATCCACAAAGTCCTGCCGAGGGATGACATGTCCCTGAAGCCTTCGTAATAGAAGAGCCAGATTCTGCGCAGGCGTTCCATTACCGTCTGAATTAAAGTTCCTCCGCAAACATGGGATCCCAGGGCGGAAGCATGGTGGGAGCAGTGTCCAGAAGCTTGAGAATGTTCTCGGGCACATACTTCTTCTCCACTACCAGACGGAACATGTATTCCTCGAACCATTCGTCGGTCATCACCAGATGACCTTTGTGGCCTGTCATGCCCCAGGAATTCTCGACTTTCCATTTCCTGGCGTTGCCGTTCTCATCCAGGTCCACAGCCATAAGGGTCATGGCGTGGGACGAGCCGCTGGAGCCGGTGAGGATTCTCTCGCGCTTGTCCATACCGAAGGTTGTTCCCATGAGTGAGCCGTAATCGTAGTAATCCACATCCAGCACGCCGTTCTGCCTGTCGAGGAACTTGCCCACGTCGCAGGAGAAGTACATCATGGTACCGTCCTTGATGGATGCGATGGCCATTGCCTCGATCTCCTCGATGGGAAGATTGATGTACAGCCAGTTCTTACCGTCATACTGATGGCGGTCATACTCTATCTCATAGACCTTGTAGAACTCGCGGGTAGGGTCGTTCATCAGCATCACATAGTTGTTCTTCAGGTCCACGCCCACATACTCGTCATAGAATGACTTCGGGGTGTAGGTCTTTGTGCTGACAGGCTTGCCTTCGGCGTCATACATGGTCCAAGTGAACTCCATAGGGGGCTCGCCGAGATTGAGCACGAGGAAACGGTAGACGAAGGCCAGCATCTCCACCTTGCGCTGCTCGAGCATGGCGGGCAGTTCCTTCTTAGAGCCTTTCATCTCCCTGAGTTCCAGACCGAACTCCTTGAGTTTGAGATTCAGCAGACGGGACATTCCGGAAGTGTGGTTGCTGGAGTATGTCTCGGGCATCACATTGGAGGGGACCAGACCGTACTTGGTTATCAGATCGGATACTCCGGTGAACTGGCCGCCGTCTCCTATCGCGTGACGGAAAAGCCACTCCACCTTGCGGTCATCCATAGGAAGATCACGGGTATCGATGATACCCTGGAGAAAGAGATTGGCTTTCTCGAGCTGGTCGTAGAAGAAGATGTAGTTCTGGGAGAACTCGAAGGGTCCGAGGTTGTACTTTTCGATCATCTTGGCACGAAGCACGTTCATTCCGGAGAACAGCCAGCAGCGTCCGCTGGACTGCTGGTCGGAGATACCCTTGGACTTCACCTCGTCAGAAAAGTAGTAGTCGTAGGTGGCCTCAATGCCCTGCTTTACGGAGAGCTTGTTGATGTCATTGGCAGAAATGGCATTCTGCAGGGCCAGTTCCTCGGGCGTTCCCTGCCAGCCCTGACGGATCTGAGTCATCATCTCGTCAGTGATTCCGCCCTGAGCCATGGCGGCGGCTGCTACTGACATAGCAGCACAAATGGTAAAAAGACGTTTGATCATATCTGTTATATATTAAGTATTGTTAAAATCCGATACTAAAGCCATGGTCTGAGGGCTGCCAGAGCGTCCAGAGCCTGCTGCATCGCCGCACGCGCCCTGGCATCGTTTTCCCTCAGCAGTGCGGCATTCAGGTCAGCCTCGTAGGGCAGATACTGAATCTCTCCTATATACTTTGCAGCCCTCGCCCTCACCTGCGGGGAAGCATCGTAAAGCAGTCCCTGCAGCCACGTCTTGCAGTCCCATGAATAGTGGTCCTCCAGCCAGCCGAGAGCAGCCACCTTCTCCTGTGCCGTTCCGTACAGGAAAGTCTGGAAGCACTGCGACTCGTAGCGCAGGTCATCCACGCTCATAAGGATCTCTTCCGGAGCGACCGGAGGAGTCAGAACTTCCCGGGGATATGTCTTCAGCGGCTTGCCGAGAGTCCAACGCACCATCCGCGGCACCATCCACATCTTGCCGGGAGTGGCCTCAGGATGCCCCACCACCGTAAACACCTTGCCCTTACCGTAATCATTGCCGGTCAGGAAAGGTTTGCCGTTGGTCATATCGGCAGGCGCACCGCCCTCCTCATGCACATCGCTTTCCATTGTACCGAAAGAAGTGAAGGGGACATCGCTATCCACGAATACAGGCCCTTCGTAATAGAACACATAGGATGTATCCTCCTTGGCCAGCTCGTGAAATATCTTCCTGCCCTCCCTGTTCAAAGTCATCTTGGCCATGCCGTGGCCCCGGTTGTCATGCTCGCGGTCAATTGCCCTGGCACCGGTAAGGGCCATGCAGGTATAGTCCGGGGTATTAGAAAACAGGTAGGCACCTGCACAGATCCCCACCGCCCCGCCTCCGCGGTGCACGAAATCCTTGATCAGCGCCATATTGGTCTGACCCAAATTCAGATACTGACGGCTTCCGCCTCCTCCAGGAATCACTATTGCATCCAGACTGTCCAGCACTCCGGACGCGATATCGCTGCTGTGAACTATCCTCACCTCCATATCCTCATCCAGACTGAGAGCCGCCACAGTCTCGCGGATACAGGTTACGGCACCTCCGTCGCCCTGAAACACAGCTACTTTTATCTTCTGATTATTTCCGCCACCGCAAGACACCAGCATCACGGCAGCCACTATTGCGAATAGAATCTTTTTCATCGGCCAGGCATTTAACATTCAAATATAGTGAATTTTTCCAAAAACTTTCCCGTCATCTCCGGCCCATATCCATTTTTCTATCGTTTCCCTGCCAGTCTCACTTCCCCAAAGGGCACCTACACCAGCCAGGCTGCATCATCTGTGAGTACACGACCTGCCCGTCTCATTCCACAGAAGGGCACCTACACCCTGCACATCCCGCCCTCTTGCAAGCCGACCATTTCACAACATCCGGACTTTCCGACCTCTGCATGTAGAAACGTCCTGACAATACCCATAACCGTACCCCTACATACATATTTCAGCTATGCTTCTTTGTTCATGCTTTTTGTTCATGCTTCTTGTTCATGCTTCTTTACCCATGTTTCCGCCGTACCTTCTCTTCAAGCATACTCCGGATGTCTGTTTTTACTAAAAACAAATAACAAACAGACAATGAATGCAATACAGGAATACGTCTCCTACAGACTGTCGGACACAATCATATCTGACTTGAAATAAAAGCCTGAAAAACACGGCATTTGCACAATCAGCCGATAACAGACTCACGACAACTGTACGCCTCACCCCTCCTAACTAACTATCAAGGCTGAGTCAAAGTACATCTCTAATCCGAGTCTGTTTCTCAAAAATTCCCGCACAACACTTATTCTAAGCTCTTTACATACAATCACCCAGCTACAGACTACACCTCAAATCGATGAATCTGTTTCCTGCATAACCAAGCAAATCACTAATCATTAATATGTTGGGCACAAACCACTTCAACAGACACATACATGATACGAGCCTCAAATGTCCCCTTAGGACGTTTATTCCCCTATTCCCATCTTTTTCCCCGTTGAGTCTGTAAGATATAAAACAAAGCAACCTACTAATACTAAGAGGAATACAAGAAATCAACCATTACAGACTCACATAATAACTTCCACAACGGCAGCGAACAGAGGGATTTGATGCCGTTGCGGAATATGACTATCCGCAAAATACCCCCTAGGTCGCAAGAAATCTCTCCTAAACCCACTTTCACCGTGGATCTTTTCTTCACTCCTTCCGAAGGAGTCGCGTTTTCCGGCATTTCCCCACTCCTTCCGAAGGAGTAGAGAACGCTCAACGTCGCTACGGGCACCAGAGAGCCATTTTCGCCGAAAATCTATCCTGCACTCCTTCCGAAGGAGTCGCGTTTTCCGGCATTTCCCCACTCCTTCAGAAGGAGTATGTGACGCTCACCATCGCTACAGGTACCCGAGAGCCATTTTAACGAATTTACTTCGGGGTGCACTCGCTTTTACAACCGATTGAAAATCAGCAGTCTGCGAAAACTGCTGCACATTAGACCTGTCTCAAAAGAGAGCGAATGTGCAGCACACTTTGTAACTATTTGATTTACAAGAAGGTTTCCCCTCCCTATGCACCCCGAAGTAAATTCGTTAAAGGCATGGTTCAATATTCTGCCCACCACTTGCCCATAATCATAATAAAGAGATTTTCATTATGCCGCAGTTCTCTGATTGTCATATACTGACTTAATTGCGACAATATACGGAAAATGAAAATATGGTCATTTCTTGTGCCAAGAGGTATTTTTACGGATAGCCATTTTGCGGAATGATGAGGAAGATGAGGAAGATGCGGCACAACTCACAACCCATACAGGTTGAGAAAACGGCAACAGGAGCATGACTTCCTTTCCCTCTCAAATCCTGAGTTCTTGAAATATTTTGCCGGAATATTTGGTTTATAAAATAAATCAGTTTATATTTGCATCGTAAAAATGAAAGAGAGGAGAAGGCGCCACTCTTCTTTTTTGAAAATTTAGTTTATTTTTTAAAGTATTTTATCATGAAAAGGATTTTTGCTATTTTTGCAATCGCTATGATGTGCTGCGCATCTGTCATCGTGACTTTGGCGAGGGAATCATCAACCATAAAGGCCGTACTGACCGTAACTGACCTGAAGGACACCTGCGGCAATGTACTGGTCTGGATTGTACCGGACAACGGTGAAAGTGCCGGACCAGACTTAGGGGCTATAATGAAGTCCGGCTGGGGCGCAATTATCTCTTGTGCCGATGCCGGACTGGACAAGGACGGCAAGCTGAACGTCAACGGCGAAATCAATGTCCCTGAAGAAGGACGATGGACACTGTTCCTGATGCACGACAGCAACCGTAACTGGACGATGGACAAGACGGAGGACGGATATCCCGCCGAGGGATTTGCCATGACGGCACTCAGGACTGACAGCATGGGAAATGAAGAAAAGGAGGAGACCGAAAGGATTTCAATCGGTATGAATTACTGGCAAAGGTAAGGAGGAGGAGCGCAGACAACGTGACCGGGAAGACTACAAATTACGGACAATAAAACTACAGAACTGCAATGGAAAACAATAACAACAACCAGAACGGACTTTCAGTGGAAAAGTCCCTCGAAATCATTTCACAGGCAATACGCGACAGCCGGAATGACTTTCAAAGAAGAGGCGGTACTGCGATGCTCATATGGGGTCTGGTACTGCTGGTGGTATCGGGGTTGGTAATGCTGGGGCTGGCCCTTACCGACAACCGGATGTGGCACATCGCGTGGTTCCTGATACCCGTACTCGGATGGCCTCTGGACAGGCTGGCATCCAGGAATTACGAGAGGCGCGGACACGGAGAGAATCTGATAACCAAGACAGTAGGCCAGATATGGTGTACATTCGGCATATTCGCCGTCTCAACCGGAATACTGGCATTCTTCATACCGCTTCAGACAACCGCAATCATTGTACTGCTGCTCGGCATGGCAGGTGCGATAACAGGATGGCTGAGCCAGTCATGGACTATTTTCCTGCTCGGAATCATCAGCGGACTCGGAGGCCTGCTGTGCTCTTACTGGCTCAATGACCCTACGTACATTCCCCTCATAATGGCCATGGCGTCACTGCTGGACCTGGTCATTCCCGGCCTGATCTTCAACCACAGAACCCGTAATCAACAATAACGGCCATGGGAGACTTTGTAAAACTGGACCCGCTGCTGCACTCGGAACTGCGTCTGGCAGTCATGTCCACCCTGCTCTCGCTTGAGGAAGCCGATTTCGTGTACCTGCGCGAAGCCACAGGAGCTACGGCCGGCAATCTGAGCGTACAGCTCGACAAACTGTCCGAGGCAGGGTACATCACTGTCGAAAAAGGGTTCGTCGGGCGGAAACCGCGGACTGTGTGTAGGATAACTCAGAAGGGGCGGGGGGCGTTTGCGGGGTATGTGGAGGCACTAAAGTCGTATCTGCGCTGAGCGCAGATACGACTTCGCTCCGCTTTTCCTACCCATCCCCAAACCCCTTCCAGGGAAGGGGCTTCGGTCGCAGAGCTCCGGCGCTGAGCGCAGATACGACTTCGCTCCGCTTTTCCAACGTAAGCAGAAGAGTGCACCTTTTTCGTAACAAGCTGAGTGATTGTACAGTATAATCACAACGAGAGTCTTTCGTAGACTTAAAGACCTACGAAAGACTCTCGTTGATTTTGCAACCACCGCTTCACTGCTTACCGTTGTCCAGCCTCAGTTTTGAAACCGGCCTCAGCCGGGAAAAGAGTCTCGAGTTCTGCCGCAAGGTCCTCGCCGTGCAGATTTTTAGCGATCACTTCCCCGGTCGAAGCGTCTATGAGAAAGTTCGAAGGGATGCCGCTGACTCCGTATGCGGTCCAGAATGGGCTCGTACTGGCATTCCCTGAAAATTCCGCAAGCGCGTTGGGCCAGTTCATGCGGAACTCCTTGAGAGCATCCTTCCAGTTCTGTACCAGATTGCCGTCAAAGGACATACCGCATATCTCGAACCCGTAGCGACGGTATTGTTCATAGATACGGACAAGTCCGGGCAGTTCCTGACGGCATGGAGCGCACCAGGAGGCCCAGAAGTCCAAAAGCACGTAACGCACTCCTTCCCGGCCTACGACATCACTGAGTTTAAGCGTATTGCCCTCGATGTCTTTGCCTTCTATATCATAGTAGGGCAGTCCGACATCGGCTTTTATCGCCTCAACTGCCTCCTGCAGACGCACATACAACGGATGCTCCCTCATACTCACGGGGAAGTCCGCCAGAAGAGCCTCGACTTCCGACTTGGAGTACCCCTCCATTAATCCGTCGAGGAGCACCAGACCCAGCACATTGTGATTGTCCCGGACAAGGTCCATAGGATCAGTATCCTCACCTATTCCCTCCAATGACAGCCGGCTGTAGAGATCGTTCATCGGAGTTCCGTGCGCAAAAAACATCTCGTAATCCGGCTCATACTTCATAGTTACAGTCCCTGGTTCCAGCAGCACAATATCGCTCACCTGGTAAAGCCCGGACGGAGCGGAATTTGCTCCCATATACAGAAAAGCTGTCTGTGAGCCGAAATCAGATCCCTCTATCCGGAACGACCCGTTCTCTATCCTGGCCGAATCCAGTATGGACCAGTCTTCACCATCCATAACGTACATCCAATGCCCGTCTACGAGAGATTCTCCAGTTCCCTCAATTACATACCCGTTTCCGGAAACACAGCCCGACAAAAACAGGACGGAGACCGCAGCCACCACTGCAAATACAAGATTTTTCATACGCGTTACGTCTAAAATTTCTGCAAGTTACAAAAATTTCTGCATTTGACTTTCGCAGGTGTACCGTACTTGCCGTTATCGGTTCGCCTGCGAGGAGGTTTGCGGGAAGGAACGGCCTACAGCTTCCAGCCGGAGATGTGTTCCTGAATATTCCACAACTGGGCATACAGGCCATCGGACTGCATCAATGTCTCATGCGTGCCTTCCTCCTCTATCCGTC
>ULLI01003947.1_pt1 | contig 10600 bp, 10 predicted proteins | sample 1951351 | NCBI WGS metagenome assembly ULLI01 (sample SAMEA4835520, study PRJEB28245) | human gut metagenome | biome: gut microbiome; material: fecal sample | place: Denmark | collected 2008 | reverse complement strand
TTCCTGATGGTCTTGAGCCTGTGGGCAATGGCAATAACGGTCCGCCCTTTGATCAGGGAGTCGATGGCCCTCTGCACCTCCAGTTCATTTTCGGGGTCGAGCGAGGCGGTCGCTTCGTCCAGCAGGATGACCGGTGCGTCCTTGAGGATGGCGCGGGCTATGGATATGCGCTGCTTTTCCCCACCGGACAAGGTGCAGCCCCCCTCCCCCACCATCGTGTCGTACCCTTGCGGCAACCGCATGATGAAGTCATGGCAGCAGGCTTTCCGGGCTGCGGCGACGATTTCCTCCTCCGTAGCATCCGTCCTGCCGAAACGGATGTTGTTGCGTATGGTGTCCTGGAACAGGTAGACATCCTGGAACACCATGGAAATACGGCTCATCAGGCTTTCGGGATTGATCTCATCCATCGGCACGCCGTTGAAGAAGACACGTCCTTCCTGCGGGTCATAGAACCGGGCACAGAGCTTCATCAGCGTACTCTTTCCGCTGCCGGAGGGGCCGACAAGGGCTGTCAGTGAGTTCGCGGGAAGTGTCAGTGAAATATCCTGCAGCACATCCTTGTCCCGGTACGCGAACGACACGTGTTCGAACCGGATGTCATCTGCTTCCGGGGACTGCCGCTCCCCCTTCATCTCCGGCTCGTTCATCAAGGAAAGGATACGTCCTCCGGCAATAGAGAAATAGCGGAACTCGGTGAAATTGGTCAGGGCGGAGGTCAGCGGGTCGAACACGCGGGAGCCGACAATGAGGAAGAGCACGAATACAAGCAGCGAGAGCTCTCCTCCCAACAGGAGGTATGTGCCGCACAGGACCATCATTGTCAGTCCGGCACGGACCAATGTGATGCTCAGCAGGACGAACGGGCCCAGCAGCGCTTCCTGCCGGATGCAGGCGCGGCGGAGTCCGGCGAAGGCGTCCCTCAGCCGGACGAAACGGTCGCCGAGCAGGTTGTAGGCTTTCATCACCCGGATGCCCTGCAGGTACTCCTCCAAGCGGTTCCCGGCATTGATTTTGGCCTGGATCTGCTTGCCGCTCAACTTCTTCTGCACACTTGTACTGGCCCACAACACGAGCATGGCAAGCGGCAGGGCGGCGAACATGCAGACCGCCATTCTCCAGTCAATCCAGACCAACGAGGCGAAAGCCAGGACAGGCATGACCACGGCTCCCATCAGCTGGGGCAGATGGTGCGATATTCCGGTCTCGGCCATCGTGAAGTCCGTGATGAGCATGGACGACAGGTCGCCGGGGTCGCGTCTGGACAGAAAGCCCAGAGAAAGTTTGCGCAGATGTTCCGCCAGCGACAAACGCCCGGAAGCACTCATTTCGTATGCTCCTCTAAAATTGGCTCGGTAGGATGCCCGTTCTGCCAAAGCCATGACCAGCATATAAACAGCCATAATGCCGAATATCCACCACAGGCGGGTCGTGTCAAGCGGCTGTCCGCTCCCGTCAAATGCACTGAAAATGATACGTATCGCTTCTATAGAAAGACAAAACGGTACTATATTCACTAAGTTGGCAAGCATGGTGTAACCCACCGGCTTGTAAAGTCTTTCCGTGTGACCTATTGTAATATTCTTTATTGCATTCATATCTTATTTTATTTATATGCTATAATATGTATTTCTTCCTTTTTACGGATTGTTCTGATGGATGAAAATCCGGCTTCATTCAACCGCTCTTCCAATTCTGCCGGAGTATAGACAACCATACCGTCTATCCGTTCCGTCCACATTTTTCCAAGTTCGGGGTCGCTCGCTTCCAGACTAATAAGGAAACAACCTCCTTCTCGGAGAACACGCGCCACTTCAGACAACGCTATGTTTACAGGCGACCAAAAATAGACCGTTTCAAAAGCCGTGACAGCATTAAAGAATCCATCCTCATAAGGTAATGAACAAACATTCCCTTGTTGTATGAAACATCTTTTATTCAAGTCTTTTTCGTTGTACTTTTGGGCGAATGAAACACTTTCTTCTGACAGGTCTATGCCGTAGATATTTCCTTTTGGACATAAATTCAATAAACGTTTCAAATTCGCACCACCGCCACAGCCTATATCAAGAACATTCCAATTCGGCTGCCATTCCACTTGCTTCATGCCACGATTAGCTAAAGATGCATGAAAACAATTCATTCCTCGCAAAATCATCCGTCCCCAAAATCCTTGCGGACAACTTGTGTTTTGCAAGACCTTGTTTAAGAAATTCTTCTTTCTCATATTGCTTTTAGTTTTTGTTCAACGTCCAATGGTATGCGCTCGTATAGGCATCCCACATGTTTTTATATACACCCTCCGTCACAGACAATTGTTCATGCCTTCCGCATTGCACAATGCTTCCTTCTTTCATGACGACAATCTGATGCGCAGAAATAATGGAAGAAAGGCGATGGGCAATCACAATGACCGTCTTGTCCTTTATCAGCGACTGCAAAGCCATCTGCATTTTATACTCGTTTTCAGGGTCAGCGAAAGCAGTCGCTTCGTCCAACACCAGTATCGGAGCATTCTTCAATATGGCACGAGCCACACATATCCGTTGGGCTTCACCGCCGGACAGGAATACACCTTTATCGCCTATCCTTGTTTCGTAGCCTTGCGGCAAACGCTCTATGAAATCGTGGCATTGGGCAGCTTTCGCAGCGGCTATCACCTTTTCTTTCGTGGCATCAGGAGAGCCTACGGCGATGTTCTCATAAAGAGTGTCGTAAAAAAGGAAAGTGTCTTGAAAGACGAATGAAACCATATCCATCAGTTTTGCGGTAGCTATTTGGCGTATATCCGCACCGCCTATACATATTTCCCCTTGCTCCACATCCCAGAACCGGGGTATCAGGTTGGCAACCGTTGATTTGCCGCTTCCTGACGGACCGACAAGGGCAGTTATCTTTCCTTGTGGTGCAATGAAGCTGACATCACGCAGGGCTTCCGTCCGTGTGCCCTGTTCCGTGTTTTCGTAAGAGAATGACACATGTCGGAATTCCACATCGTAGGCGGCAGGCACTTGCGGATGTTCCGGCTCCGGCACAGGTTTCTTTTCAAGTATGCGGTCGATACGGTTTACACCTTCATCGATGTCGCGCGTATTACCTCCCAAGAATGTCAGTTTATAAACGGGGGAAGCCATACCCGGTCCCATGATAATGAAGAACAGCCATACTACCGCCAATGACAAGGATTGCGGACTGGCTTGCATCAGCAAGATGCCCATAGGGAGGATGAACGTCACCATCGAGTTGAGCAGGACGGTAAATGCCACCATCCCGTTCTGGTAGGTATCACAGCACTTCAGGGCAAATGTCTTGTATGCCTGGATCTCGGCATTGAACTGACGGAACGAAAGGACACTCTGTCCGAAAATCTTGACTACGGGCATTCCCCGGACATACTGCACGGCCGACGCACTCATCTTTTCCTGCGCATCATAATAAATGCCCATGAACTCCCTCGCCTTTTTCCCCATGAAATTGGAGAATTGAAGGAACAGGCTGACTGCCACGACTGCCAGACACACGACCGTCAGCCATATATCCAGTGAAAAGAAGATGACAATCATCACCGTCACTGTGGCTGTCACATTGACCAGGTCCGGAATGGTGTGGGCGATGAAGCCTTCTATCTTTTCGATGTTCTGGTCCATCGTTTTCTTGATGGCTCCGGTGGAAGTGTTGTTCAGATATCCCAACGGAAGCCGGCCGATGTGCTCCGAAAGGCGGACACGCAGTCCGTACAGAATCCGGAAAGCCGCCACGTGGGAAGACATCAGGGCCGCATACAGCAATACCAGTCCGCCGGCAAGTCCTCCCAACGCCGTCCATCCCCAGCGGACCATTCCTGCCCCGTCCGCCGAAGCCGGACTGCCGCCATGTGTCAGCAGCTCTTTCAGAATCTCATAGACAGCCCAGTAGGGCACGAGCATACAGACTGCGCTGCCGGCCGACAACACTCCGGCCAAGGCAAGCAGTCCCTTCTTCTGTCCCGCTATCTCGAACAGGCGGGCCAGACCTTTTTTCTTTTTTGTTTGATTCATTGTAAGACAAATTAATAGTGAACGATATTCAGATTTGTTCATAAAAAAAGGAGGAAACCTCCGTGAAGATTTCCTCCTTGCCGGCCTTTCCGTTGCGGCCGTCAGTCCGTATGTCTGCCCCCTGGTCCTCATATCCTGATGATTGCCCTCCAGCCCTGGATTTCAAAAAGAATATAGTCGTGCAGGATATTCTCCATTTCCCGCTTCGGCACCGAGTGCATCAGCAGTTCCTCGAACATCGTGAACATCCACACCGTATGCAGGTGTATGATGAAATCGGACACTGCCGTATTGATTCCGGGATGCTTCCGCTGCATGGCCGAGAACCAGGCCTTGACCAGTTCCGTGGAACGGTCGGTGTAGTCTTCGCGGAAATGTTCCAGAGAAGAACCCTGAGCACGGAACAGCAGAATCTCCATCAGACTGCGGTGAGTGTCAATCAGGGCCACATACTCGTCGATACAGGCCCTCAGATATTTCTCCGACCTCATCACCATGATGTCCTCGCCCCGTATTCCATGATGTTCCTGCAGCATAGACTCAAGGGCATGCAGGACCGGAGCGAGCACCTCCCGGAAAAGTTCATCCTTGCCGGTGAAGTAGTTGTAGATATTCCCCACCCCGACACCTGCCGAGACGGCAATTTCACGCATGGAGGTTTTGGCATACCCCTTCTGCCCGAACTGCTGTCCGGCGACTGCCAGAATACGGCTGCGGATGTCTTCTTTCAATACCTGCATCTGCTACTGGATTTTCGCGGAGCAAAGGTAGCGGTCCGCAAGCCTCCGGTCAATCCCAATTTTTAGGGATTCTGACTTATTTCCGTTATCTTCGCGGGTACACACCGACAACCTGCAAGACATGATTACTACAGAACGCCTGATACTCCGCCCGTGGGAAGAATCGGACGCGGAATCCCTGTTCAGATATGCCAAGGACCCTGCAATAGGGCCTGCTGCCGGATGGCCTCCGCATACATCCGTGGAAAACAGCCTTGAAATCATCCGCACCGTGTTCGCAGCACCCGAAACGTATGCGGTAGTGCTCAAAGTCACAGGCGAACCTGTGGGCAGCATCGGGATTATGACAGGAGAGGGGCTGCACAGTGCAGAGATGGCCCGTGACGAAGCGGAGATAGGTTATTGGATAGGCGTACCCTACTGGGGGCAGGGCCTGATACCGGAGGCAGTACGCTGCCTGCTGCACCGCTGCTTCCGTGAGCTGGGATTCTCCGCTGTCTGGTGCGGCTACTACGACGGCAATACGAAATCACGCCGGGTAATGGAAAAATGCGGTTTCCGCCATCACCATACGGAAAGGGACAAAGAGTCTCCGTCAGGAGAACTGCGTACCGAACATTTCATGCGGCTTACGCTGGAGGAATACAATCTTCTCCAGTCTGGACAGGACAGGCTGACGGAAACCGAATTCTCCGGCGACCTGCTCTAACGGACACCCTTCGTTGCAGACACGCATCCTGATGTATCCGATCATCCTGAAACGGATGTACTCGGCAAGCGTTTTCCCTGTCTCGGCATGCACAAGGTCGTTCAGATAAGCTGGTGAAAGTTCGGAAAGGGCTGATTCCATACGGCATATCCCTTCTTCCACGGACTTCTGGCAGTGAAGGCCGAAATAACTGTCAAGCGCCTCATCGAGCACGGCCAGATATTTACGGTTGATATCGGTCCGGCAGGCGAACTGGCGTTCATAGAAGCGGGCACAATAGTCCAGCAGCAGTTCCAGCCCGGCTGACACCAGACGCAGGCTGTAGCGGTCAATGTCGCGCCTGAGCTCTCTGTAAAGATGCTCCAGACGGTCCTGTACTATGAGTTTCTCCTGCAGGGACAGATGCAGCGACTCGTTGTCCCGATAGCCGAAGAATGTGTAGTCCGCTTTCTTGAGCACAAGGCTCTTGCTGCAGAACAGATCCGGATGGAACAGTATTCCGGAAATGTCCCCTTCAGCAGCATCTTCCCGGCTGACACTAACAGTATCTCCCGGTTCTGTAAACGCCAGCGTAGCATATTGGAAATCCGCAGACTGTCTCCCATAGAGGCACGGTTCACCGCACTGTATCCGCACGAAACGGACAGCATAGTAATTGCCCGTGAAGCACAAGGCAGTGTCCTCCCCAAGCCGCGACGGGTCGATAACCGCCACTTGAGGGTGCAGCGTCGGCTGGCGCATCTGCCTGTTCAGCTCCTCTATGGAGAATGTCCGGATTCCGCTCATACAAACATCACATACGTTCCTTCAGCACCTCAAACAGTTCGTCGCGGGTAAACGCCTTGCAGCAGCCGGGCATCAGCAGACAGGTATCGGCGGCGGCCCGCAGGAGAGTTTCGTCCGTGATGCCCATTTCGTTCCAGCGCACGGGCAAGCCTATCTCCCGGATGAAAGCCTCGAGAGCATCGATGCACATGGCGGCTGTCTCTTCCGTCGTGCGGCCTTTCACACCCCACACCCGCTCTCCCATGCGCGCCAGCTTCTCCTTGCCTTCAGCGAGCAGATGACGGTAGAGGGCGGGATGGATGACTGCAAGTCCCTGACCGTGGTTGCAGTCGGTATAGGCTCCTACGGCGTGCTCCAGCATGTGGCACTGGAAGTCCGTCTGCTTGCCCAACTTCAGCAGGCCGTTTTCGGCAAGGGCCGAGTCCCACATCAGCTCTCCACGGGCAAAGTCGTCGTCCGGATCGGCGATGAGGGCACGCAGATTCCTGATGACATTGCACATTACAGCCTCGTTGATTCCGTCGGAGACGTTGTCCCCCTGCGGACGGCCCATATAGGTTTCCATGCAATGGCTCAGAGTATCGAAAGCCCCGCTTATCACCTGCTTCATAGGAACAGTCCTCGTCAGGTCGCTGTCCAGAATGGCGAAAGAGTGATACGACCCGACAAGAGGCTGTTTCAGTTTCTTTTCCGTATTGGTGATGACCGCCCCGTTGTTCTGCTCGGCGCCAGTGCCCGACGCAGTGACTACCGCTCCCATTGGCACGAACTCCGTCGGAAGGCGGTGCTCTTCGTACATCATGTCCCAGATATCCCCGTCTGTCCGCGCCTGCGCCGACACTATCTTGCAGCAGTCGATGACCGATCCGCCGCCCACGGCCAGGATGAAGTCGATACCCTGCTCGCGGACGATATGCGCCCCCTCCTGTACTTTATCGTAGGTGGGGTTGGGCAGGATGCCTCCGAAATCCGTCACCGTCTTGCCGCACTCGTGCAGCCAGCCGGTGATTCTGTCATACAGCCCGGAGCGTTTCAGCGAGCCACCGCCATAGGCCAGCAGCACGTTCCGTCCCACGCGGGCCATTTCTTCCTTGATTGCGCTCTCGGCGCACCCCTTGCCGAAGTGTTGGCGGACGGGGTATCGGTAAGTAAAATTGTCCATATCTGCCGTATTTAATTGACACGACAAAGGTACGGCAGCCGGGGGAGCATGTCCATACACGGATTACTGATTGACGTACCAATTTCGGAGAAAACCCGCCTGTGGCTCCAGAGGCGGCTTCTGCATGCTACCCTCTTTTGACTTATGTATGCAGTGCACCCTCTCCTAACGATATTTTGCCGGGCAGACAACAGCTCTGTTAACCAGCATATATTCAGGCAGCTTACCCATCACAATTAATGTTTTACTCTCTTTTTGTGGCGAATTGCAATATTTAACTATCCTGGTCAATTATATACTCTAAATATTCCTATCTTTGTAACCATGTAATGGGCACATCGTGACGAACTTAAGAAAAGATGGGAGGCAAATGAGGCCGAACTCGTGAACGCCTTCAAAATTTGGGGATATGGAAAAGAATAGACTACAAAAGGATATGTCTCCCGAAAAACTTATTGCCGATATTCGGGAGATTATAGAACAAGGACAAAGACAGGCATATGCTGCAGTCGGACAAATTGCTGTTATGACTTACTGGAACATCGGATGCCGCATAGTGGAAGAAGAACAGCATGGAGCTGCCCGTGCTCAATATGGCACCCGGCTTATTAAAACAATAGCAGAGCGGTTATCAACCGAATTCGGGACGAGCTACAGCGAGCGGAGGTTACGGGATTATAGACAGTTCTACTTGTGTTTTAATGATTTGCCGATTTGGCACTCGCGAGTGCCAAATCTCACATGGACTCATTTCCGCCGCATTATGGCAGTGCCCGGCACTGATGCCAGAAGGTGGTATGCAGAGGAAGCCTCACGGGAAATGTGGAGCATCCGTACGTTAGACAGGAACATCGGCACTCAATATTATGGCCGCCGTATGGCTTGCGTAAGGGAAGGATTGGCTTTACCGTCTCCATATATTGAAGCCAATGACCCTTTGGAGTATATAAAAAGTCCGGTGGTTGCTGAGTTTTTGGGTTTTCACAAGGACAGTAAATATGATGAGAGCCAGCTGGAACAAGCATTGATAGATCATCTGCAACAATTCATCATGGAATTGGGACGTGGTTTCGCCTTTGTTGACAGGCAGAAACACATCACAACGGAGACCGGAGACTTTTATATTGACCTTGTGTTTTATAACATCAAGCTAAAGCGTTATGTGTTGTTTGAATTGAAAACACATCCTCTGCACATGCGGATGTGGGACAACTGGATATGTATGTCAGGATGTACGATGACCTTGTAAAAGACGATAGTGACAATCCGACTATAGGTATATTGCTCTGCACTGAGACCGATAAGGTAATGGCAAAGTATTCTGTACTTAATGGCAGCGAGCAGCTTTTTGCGGCCAAATATATGGCATACATGCCTACCGAAGAGGAACTGCGCCGTGAGATTGAGCAGCAAAAACGGTTCTTTATGGAACAGCATGGAAAAGAGGAGGTGTGAGATGGAAAGTAGCAGTGTGAAGAAAGAAACTCAAAAGAAATGTATTCCGTAGACGATGTGCGAGGTATCAGCATTGAAAAAAGAATTATAGATACCGAGATTAACATGGACGTGGTATCGGTAAGTAAAATTGTCCATATCAGCCGTATTTAATTGACACATACTGTCCTTGTGTCCAGCCTGTATTGGCTCCAGATTTTGCTTGCCTCCCGATAATATTTCGTTAATATCATTTAGGTCTTTGCCCAGCCTGATACCCTTAACCTTACAGACCCACAACCGATTAATATTTAGATGCAATACTTCACAACCAGAGTGCTGTTTACAGAAAATGACTATGCATATGATAGCCAAACATTCAACACATAAGTTTATACTTTATCCGCAAAAATAGTTGAGATAAAGTACAAACTCGGATTTGTTATCTAGGAATAAACTTTTTTACTTGAGCAGTTTTATCTCTTCAAGCCACTCCGTGATGCCGTCAGTGTTCCGGTCGACGGCTCCGAAGCCTTTCAGGTGCTTGGCGCCGGGCGTGAGTTCCACGATGCGTGCAAGAGTCTCGTCGCGGTAGGTCTCGGCGTAGGTACAGAAGGGAACGACTGTCTTGCCCGTGAAATCGTAGCTTTCGGCGAAGGTGTTGATGATCATCGGCGCCGTGTGCCACCAGACGGGACAGCCGATAAAGACGGTGTCGTATGCGGCCCAGGCATCAGCATCAATCGTGGTATGAATGGCCGGACGGGCATCGCTGTCCCGTTCCTCCAAAGCCACTTCCGTACATGCCGTGTAGTCTTCGGGATAAGGAGTGACCGGTTCTATGCTGAACAGATCCGCTCCGGTCTGCGCGACAATCTGCTCTGCCATCCGCTCCGTGTTGCCGCTCCAAGTGAAATAGGCCACGAGGATATTGCTCTCCCCGGACAACGCATCGGAGGGATTCGGATTTTCTGGATTTTCCGGCTGTCCGTCCGCTCCGTCAGAGCCGTAACCATCTCCCGTACATGATGCAAATGCCGTAACGGCAAAAGCCATCATCAGATAAACAAAATATTTTTTCATCGTTCCAATTTTTATTGATTCATTTCCTATTGCAAAATTACAGTGAAGGGCACCGCCCGTCCTTACACGGATTACTGATTGACACACCAATATCAACGGACAGAGACCCGCATCCCGGATTTATTTTGTCATTGCAAAGGTATGGCGGCTCAAGAGACACCGTTTTACAAGGATTGCGGTAGGGCGTACACTTATTTCTGTTTTTTCATTCCTCGGTGAAAAGTTTGGCGGGCCCGGAATAAAGCCGTACTTTTGCAGGACAAGTCCCCAAGCCTCTCGACGATGCTCATCGGGGACTGTTTTATTTTTATACACTATGGAGAATCAAGGAGAAATCATACTGTATCAGCCGGACAATGAAGTCAAGCTGGAAGTACGGCTGGAAGAAGAAACGGTGTGGCTGACGCAGGCGCAAATGGCTGAATTGTTTCAGACATCCAAGCAAAACGTAAGCCTGCACACGAACAACATCTTCAAAGAGAAAGAATTAAGTCCGGATTCAGTTGTCAAGGAATCCTTGACAACTGCTGCCGATGGCAAGAAGTACCGAGTCAAGTATTATAACCTCGATGTCATTATTTCCGTAGGCTACCGCGTGAAATCCATCAGAGGCACACAGTTCCGCCAATGGGCAAACAAGGTGCTGAAA
>ULLI01023184.1_pt1 | contig 10626 bp, 7 predicted proteins | sample 1951351 | NCBI WGS metagenome assembly ULLI01 (sample SAMEA4835520, study PRJEB28245) | human gut metagenome | biome: gut microbiome; material: fecal sample | place: Denmark | collected 2008 | reverse complement strand
TACGTCACAGAGACAGCGGCACCCGTTATATTTTCCGGCATTTTTATGGAAACAGTGAAGTTTATCAGAAACTTCTGAATGTTTCCTGTCCAAATCTGCCGCAAATAATGGAAGTCGGAGAAAAAGATGGAAAGACAGCTCTGCTGGAAGAATATGTGCAGGGTGATACGCTTAGCGAGATCCTTGAAGGCGGTCTTCTGACAACTGCGGAGTCGAAACAGATTGCAAGACAGCTTTGTTCTGCATTGTGGGTATTTCATTCTATGGGTATGGTGCACAGAGATGTGAAGCCAGATAATGTTATTATACGTGGAAAAGAAGCTGTTCTGATCGATTTTGATGCATCCAGAATATATAAAAGCACAATTCAGGAAGATACACAGATTCTGGGAACGACCGGATTTGCAGCACCGGAGCAGTATGGCCTTTCGCAGTCGGATGGACGGGCAGATATCTATGCGCTTGGTGTGTTGCTTAATATTATGTTGACCGGCGAACATCCTTCCAGGAAACTTGCAGGTGGCAGAATGGGAAGAATCGTTCAACGCTGTACGATGGTAAATCCAGCAAAGAGATATAAGAATATTCTTCATCTGATGGAGGTTCTGTAGAAAATTTTCTATAAAAATAGAGAAGAAAATAAAAAGAGATAAGGGGGAAATCAATGAGCAAAAAGTGTATAAAATGTGGAGAGATACTTCCGGATGACGCGTCTTTCTGCCCGCACTGTACAACAGTTCAGACAGAAAAGAAAGAGATAAAGACGCCAAGAAAGTGGAGAAAGAAGGCAGTGATAGGAGTGACAGTTCTGGCCGTAGCTGCGGTTATCGGAATAGCTTTTTCTATCTATCACAGACCAAAAACATATGAAGGCGGTGCTCAGATCACTTATACAGATAAGGGAAAATCATACAAAGTTCTGCTGAGTTTTTCTGAGGAAGGCGGTATGACTGGACATGCCCAGGGTGAGCGCACAGATACGCTGTCGGAAGGCATGAACAGTGCACTTCCATGTCAGCTGTATGTATTAAACAAAGATACAGGAGAACTGGCTGGAGAAGAATTTTCCAAAGAGGTAGAGTCCTGCAAAGTAGATACAAATCCATCAGAAGGTTCGCAGAAAATGGAATATGTAGAACCGGTGTACAATGAAAGTTTCCCAAATGCAGCGTATGTTTCTGATATCAATTATGTATCTGACAGTGGAACGAATGATATCCAGTGGACACTTACCATGAAGAATGGAGATACAATTTTTCTCAGTACGAGACTTACGATTGAAAAACAGCCGGCAGTCAGCTATTATCCGGAAGATACACCGATGGAGACCACCGAAGAGTTGAATGCCCTGCTTGCTTCCATTGAAGAAGAGGCGTCCGCAGATACACCGGTATATCTGCATCTTCCGGCAGTGACCTATGACGGAGATATCACTTTTGGTGATCATGTCTGGAGTATTTCAGGAAGCAAAGACGGTGATGCGGTGACTACTTTCACCGGAACTGTCAGTATAAAGGGACATGATGGTAACTATGCAGATCTGTCAGGGATTAATTTTGAAGGGAAGGGTGGAATCGGACTGGATGCGTATTGTCTGGTACTTCTTACCGATTGCAACTTCACGGGTTGGGATACGGCTGCTGTTGCACAGAATGGTGCATGGGTTAATGCAATGGAATGTACATTCGCGAATAATACGGTTGGTTTGAAATTTAATACCTCTATGGCTTACGGTACTGCGCCAAACTATGTGAATAATACATTTACGGATAATGGAACTGCTGTCTGCATTGACAGTCTGCCGGGAAATGAAGTTATTGATTTTGCCGGAAGCGTGTTCTCGGGAAATGATACGGATATTGAGAATAAAGCAGATCATGCAGTAGATACAGCGAAAGCGACATTTGAATAAAAAAAATCAGTCTAAGGGCTCCTGTGGTATAATCTGCAGGGGCTTTTTTCTTAATAAATAAAAAGTTCATACTATGCTGCCAGGTAATTGCTTTTATATCCTATTCCGATCTATGATGATTTATCAGTCTGTTTGCAGACAATAAAAAAGAAGGGAATGGGGTTTATATGAAAAGAAACAAAATCGCAATGCTTCTGGCAATGGCACTTACTGTTACACAGAGTGTAGCCGTACCGGTAGCAGCAGAGGAACTGACAGCAGATGCCGGTCAGGAAGTGGAAATGGCTCAGGATGATGCTGACGCAGAAGTTGCAGTAGAAGCAGATGAGGATGCTTCAGAAGAGGCAGAAGCAGAAATTCAGGACGATGCAGAAGAGCTGCAGGATGAGGATTTTGCAGCAGAGGAAGACCTTTCCGATGGTACAGCTCAGGAGACCTTCAGTGATGATGCTGGTGAGGCAGGAGAAAAAAGGTATGAGTTTGACTGGAATTATGATGATTCCTCAAGTAATACCGGATATATGCTGCCAAACAGTACCATGAACATTTCAACATGGTTGGATTGCGTAGATGGAGATGACTGGAATGAGATTTCCGAGTACAGTTTAAAACTGCTTCCAATGGAAGAGGGATATGCTGGAATGGCAACGGTATCATTAAAGGGAACAGAGATTGTTGTTAAGTCCGGAAGTAAAGCGGGAGATATTACGATTCCGGTAGAAGTTCTGGTAGACGGAAAGACAGTAGCTACAGAGTGGATTTGGGTTGGTATCAGTGAATATGTAATTGAGCCTGAAGATTATAGCGATGAGGATGGTAATACCATAAATCCGAAGGTAGGAGAACAGCTGGATATTAAAAAGGATATGGATCCACAGATTGTTCGCTATGAAAACGGTAAAAGCGTTCCTGTTACAGGAGATAATTACAGGATTATCATAGACTCATGGAGAGATGATGAAACAGGTGAAACAGAATATGACTATGACACCGATGGCTGGAAATGGATAGATGTGGAAGGACAGGAACTTCCGATTCTGGAGAGAACTACCAGCTTTTCTACAATCTTCACACTTACTGCACAGGTAAAAGATGAGAACGGACAGTGGCAGAAGCTTGTTGATCACCAATACTATTTTGCCGGTGTATTTGATGGCGGTGAGACTAATGAAGCCAGATTGAAACCGGAGGTTCTTGAAGATACTGAGGGAAATAGGCTGAATCCGAAGGTTGGAGAATCACTTGATATTGGCAGATTGGGTATTGGAATGTGGTGTTATGAGCCTGAACTGGGCGGCTGGGCTCCGATTGGAGATCCGAATTTAAGAGTTATCGTGAAGGAGTATGATGAAGATGGATGGAACCTGCAGCGGAACCTGCAGCCTTCCGGTTACGACCTTCCGATCATGACCAGAACGACATACAATGCCACATGGTTTACGGTTGTTGCCGAGGAATTTCATGAAGAGGTTGGTGCTTGGCAGGAAATTGACAGAGTTAAATATGAATTTGATGAAACAAAAGAGCATGTTCATGTAGTAGTGAAAGATGCGGCAGTAGCTCCAACCGTATTTGCAGACGGAAAGACAGAAGGAAGTCATTGTTCTGTATGTGGTACAGTCCTTGAGAAGCAGAATACAATAGCAAAAGTTCCAGCTACCATTTATCTGACAGCTTCTTCTCTGAAAATGAAAACAGGTCAGTCCACAACTGCATTTAAAGCAACAGGATTTTCAGAAGGAGACTATGTTACAGCAGTTACTTCAAATAAACCGGGAACTGTAAAAGTAACAAATGTAAACAAAAATGGAACATTCAAGCTGACTGCCGGCAAGAAGAAGGGAAGTGCTGTAGTCACTGTTACTCTTGCAAGCAAAAAGACAGCAAGCTTCAAGGTAACTGTTCAGAAGGCAGCAGTAAAAACCACTAAGATTACAACAACGACGAAATCACTGACAATTGCAAAGGGAGCTACCTACAAGAAACTGGCTTCTTCTATTGCAGTTACTCCGGTAACAAGCAAAGAGAAAGTTACATATTCTTCTTCAAATAAGAAAGTAGCTACAGTCAGCTCCAAGGGTGTGATCAAAGCGAAAAAAGCCGGTACAGCAAAGATTACTGTCAAATCCGGTAAAAAGAAAGTAGTTGTGACAGTAAAGGTCACAGGTGTAAAAACAACAAATCTTTCCGGTGTTCCGGCAACAAAAAATATTTCCAAGGGAAAATCTTTCAAGATTAAAGCCATAGCAACACCAAAGAACACAGATGAAAAAATTACTTTTAAATCATCTAACAAAAAAGTTGCAACTGTTACATCCAAGGGTGTGGTAAAAGGTCTGAAAAAAGGAGCAGCAACGATCACAGTTCAGAGCGGTTCTAAGAAAATGACCTGTAAGGTGACTGTGAAATAACAGCGAAATAAAGTGTAAGAGACGATCTCCGTGAGCAATTGCGGGGATCGTTTTTGTTTGAAATGCGAGATTTCTGCCAGGTACCAGAGGCTTTTGCCTGAGTATGAAAAAGATTATTTATAGACGATACTGCTTAAAAAGTGTTATAATAAAACAACTTAAAATACAAAAAGGGGACTGAGCAGATAGATGGAACCTGAGAAACTGATAGAAACATTAGCTGTGGCGGAGCGTCTGAAAGATGCCACCAGGCACTGTTATACATCCAGAGGCCGCAGGGAAAGTGTGGCGGAGCATTCCTGGAGAATTACGTTGATGGCATATCTTGTCAGTGATGAGTTTCCGGAAGCAGATCTGAAAAAATTAATGAAAATGTGTCTGATCCATGATCTTGGAGAGGCATTTACTGGGGACATACCAACCTTTGAAAAGTCAGAAAAAGATGAGGAAAAAGAAGCGTCACTTCTGGATGAATGGGTGAAGCAGCTGCCGGAACCTTTTGCCAGTGAAATGCAGGCTCTTTACAGAGAAATGGAGGAGCGTCAGACGCTGGAGGCAAGAATCTATAAGGCATTGGATAATCTGGAGGCTTTGATCCAGCATAATGAGTCAGATATCAGTACATGGATTCCTCTGGAATATGATCTGCAGATGACCTATGGAAATGATAAAGTGCAGTTTTCGGAGTATCTGACACGTCTTCGTGATCAGGTGCGTGAGGATAGTAAAAATAAGATTGCGGAGAGTATAAAAAAATCTGATTAAAAAAGATCCCCGGGGCATATGCCCTGGGGATCAGCTGTTTCATATAAAATTTAAAATTTTATTCTCCGAAATATCTCTTAAGCAGTCCAGCGAATGCTTTTCCGTGTCTGGCTTCGTCCTTAGCCATTTCATGAACGGTATCGTGAATAGCGTCAAGGTCAGCAGCTTTAGCACGTTTTGCCAGATCGAATTTACCAGCAGTAGCACCGTTCTCAGCTTCTACACGCATTTCGAGGTTTTTCTTTGTGCTGTCAGTAACAACTTCACCGAGAAGTTCAGCAAATTTAGCAGCATGTTCAGCTTCTTCGTAAGCAGCTTTTTCATAGTAAAGACCAACTTCCGGATAGCCTTCTCTGTGAGCAACTCTTGCCATAGCAAGATACATACCAACTTCAGAGCATTCACCCTGGAAATTTGCTCTCAGGTCTGCAACGATGTCTTCACTGACACCCTGAGCAACGCCAACAACGTGTTCAGCAGCCCATGTCAGGTTCTCATCCTGTTTTGTGAATTTAGAAGCAGGAGCTTTACAAACCGGACATGCTTCCGGAGCAACGTCACCTTCGTAAACATAACCACATACATTACATACCCATTTTGCCATAATCTTAATCTCCTTTTCGTTTTAAGTTAGTTTTGTTTAATAATAGTAATAATTCTCAATAACTGTAGTTTCAATCTATCATATAGAAATTACAAAGTCAAGCAAATATCTATAAAATACATCAATTGTTCATACATTTCGGACATATTCCGAAAAAGCGTATATCGCATTCTGTGATTTTACCTGAAAAGTTTTTGACTGCTTTTTCAGCAATTTCATTCAGATCTTCTGTTTCCAGGTCCAGAACCTGTCCACATTTTTTACACATGAAGTGGCAGTGTGGAGTAACGCACCCGTCAAAATGATCTGCACCGCCAAAGTTGGATAATTTCTGAATTTCACCGAGTTCAGACAACAGAGAAAGGTTACGATATACGGTTCCCAAACTGATGTTAGGATAAATCTTTCTTACATTTTCATAAACAACATCTGCGGTAGGGTGATCTTTACGTGTCATAAGAAATTCTTTGATAGACTCTCGCTGACGACTGTATTTTAAAGCAGCCATATATCGTTTCCTTTCTGTAAATCAATATTTTACATAAGCCATGTACCATTCGGGATTATTATAAGCCATGTACCATTCGGAAGTAGCTTAACCAAAGTATCTCTTAAGCAGACCTGCGAATGCTTTTCCATGTCTTGCTTCATCCTTAGCCATTTCGTGAACTGTATCGTGAATAGCGTCAAGATCAGCAGCTTTAGCACGTTTTGCCAGATCGAATTTACCAGCAGTAGCACCGTTCTCAGCTTCTACACGCATTTCGAGGTTTTTCTTTGTGCTGTCAGTAACAACTTCACCGAGAAGTTCAGCGAATTTAGCAGCATGCTCAGCTTCTTCGTAAGCAGCTTTCTCATAATAAAGACCAACTTCCGGATAACCTTCTCTGTGAGCAACTCTTGCCATAGCGAGATACATACCAACCTCAGAGCATTCGCCCTGGAAGTTTGCTCTCAGATCTGCGAGGATGTCTTCGCTTACACCCTGAGCAACACCAACAACGTGTTCAGCAGCCCATGTCAGGTTCTCATCCTGTTTGGTGAATTTAGAAGCAGGAGCTTTACAAACCGGACATGCTTCCGGAGCAGCGTCACCTTCGTAAACATAACCACATACATTACATACCCATTTAGCCATAATCTTAATCTCCTTTTCGATTTAAGTTTGTTTCATTTAATAATAGTAATTGTTATTATTTCTTTGCTGTGACTATACTGTACCATATTGGTATAGTTTTGTCAACAAAGAAATTGGATTTTTTTTATACAGATTTTCTGGTATGATAGAGAGAAAGAGAAATCCTAAGAAAGTCTTAATATTTTACCCCATAGATATTAATTCTTAACAGTTATAGTAAATTCATAAAACACAGGAGGCAGGGGAAAGAAAATGGCTGAGATACTGGTATGCGATGATGATAAGGATATCGTAGAGGCAATAGAAATCTATCTGACACAGGAGGGGTATCACATTCTGAAGGCATATGACGGCGAACAGGCAATACAGGTATTGCAGAATAATAAGGTAGATCTTCTGATCATTGATGTGATGATGCCGAAACTGGACGGAATCCGGGCAACGTTAAAGATTCGTGAAAAAAATGTGCTTCCTATTATCATCTTATCTGCAAAGTCAGAGGATGCAGACAAGATCCTCGGACTGAATGTCGGAGCAGATGATTATGTGACGAAACCTTTTAATCCGCTTGAGCTGGTGGCGAGAGTTAAATCACAGCTCCGAAGATATACGCAGCTGGGTGCGATGGCAGAAAAAAAGGCAAATGTTTACAGGACCGGCGGGCTTGAGATTGATGATGACCGTAAAGAAGTTACGGTTGATGGCGATGTTGTCAAACTCACACCGATCGAATACAGGATTCTTCTTTTTCTGGTACAGAATCAGGGCAGAGTTTTTTCTATCAATCAGATATATGAGAGTATCTGGGAAGAAGAAGCGATTGCTGCGGACAATACGGTTGCTGTCCATATCCGTCACATCAGGGAGAAGATAGAAATCAATCCGAAGGAACCACGCTATCTCAAAGTCGTGTGGGGACTTGGGTATAAAGTGGATAAAATTTAATCTTTTGCAGGAATCTGTAGAAAACTCCTGTGTTTGCAATCGGAGAAATCAGATGGATTCATCCGGGAAAGGAAAGGGGTATAAATGAAGACAAGGTGGTATAGAAAGAGTGGTATCAAGGGACTTCTGGTGCTGCTGACGGTATTTTTTATGGTAGCAGCCTGTGCGGGGGCCGGGGTATCCGTGATGATCATGAATAAGGGTGTCCAGCCTTTGGACAGCAAGGATTATGTGGATTCCCAGAGCTTTACAGATAATGTGTATAATCTTTCTCATACGATCGTTGATGCGATTAATGAGCGGCATATTTTGGATCAGGCGGATGATGAGGAATTGATTGATCTTAAGGAGCTGAACCGGGGAGATACACTGACACACAAAAGCACATCGGGACTTGCGTACAGGGCAGGTGACCTGTATGACTGGGCAAAAAGTTCATCTTGGGATACAAGCACAAACGTTCTGATCTGCCGTCAGCCGGATGGCAGCGATTATTATATGTATTATAGAGATTTTGCAGATAAGATTGCTACCGGGGAACTGAAATTTGTCTTTGGCAGTGATGAAGATGAGGGGACAGAGAATACAAAGGATATACTTTCCATGCTCTCCGGCAGAGAGTATACGTATTATGGTTATGAAAGTGATAATATAGGAATTCGCAATGACGGTGTGGAGTACGTTACAGATGCGGATGGAAATGTTGTCTATACAGATGTGTACAATTATGAATCCAGTGGAAATAATGATGCACCTCTGAAAGAAGTATACAAGCCGGACGGAGCTGACAGCATCCTGGATGTTGTAAATAATAATAAAGAATGGAAAGGAAATCTCAGCAAGGCATATCAGTATTTGTATGAAGCACTGGTACAGTACAGTGATGCTTCCTATGGTGAAAAAATCCTGAAAACATATGCATCGGGAGCAACGAATGTCAACTATATGTACGTAGACACAAAGTCCGGTAAAGTATACACAAATATAAAGGATGTTACATCATCGAATTATCTGAAAACGCTGGATAAACTGACTTCCGGAGCCGGTCCGTTTATGCTGATCGCTCCTGATATACAGGATTGTATATTGGGCTTTTCCAATATTTCGGACTGGACAGTATCTTACTGGCAGAGTATGCTCGAAAATACAGGACTTGCCGGAGAAAATTATCTCTATTTTGTTTCTGTGGATAAAGATTTTCCTGTGTTAGACAGGATCAAGCAGGAAAAACTCGTCTATGATAAATTTGAGCCGTGGCTGGTGCCGGTTATGGCTGGTTCTGTGCTGGCATTGATTCTGGCACTTGCAGGAGTTGTGATCCTGACGATAGGAGCCGGACGGAATAACGAGGATAAAAAAGTACATCTGAACTTTTTTGACAGATGTTACACGGAAATCGTAGCAGTAGTGGTATTTATGATATGGCTGATGGGTACTTCTGTAATTGTTCAGGCAATGGATGACGAAGAAATGCGAATTGTCTGGAAGACGATTGGATTTGGCACTTTAGGACTCTGGTTTGGAATATGGTTCCTGGCCGGATGGCTCAGTCTGGTACGAAGGATCAAGGCGAGATCGCTCTGGAGAGACAGCCTGTTGAGGCATATCCTGCTATTGGTAAGAAAATGCTTTTCGAAATGCAGTGATCTGCTGGTCTTTCTTGGTGGCAACATGATCAGCAGAGTAAAAATAATTCTGTTATTTGGAATATTTATATTTTTACAGTTTATGTTTACCGGAATGACAGTTGAGGGTGGTTCAGCGCTTTCGTTGCTTTTGATGATCGTAATGGACTGTGCAGTTCTTTATTATCTGATCAAAAAAGCCTGGGGAAGAGAGCAGATCATAGCTGGTCTGAAAAAAATCACGGATGGTGACCTTCAATACAAGATTCCAACAGAGAAGCTTTCTGGAGAACAGGAGATGGTAGCAGATTATATCAACCATATCGGTGAAGGCCTGGATGCAGCGGTAGAGAACAGCCTTAAAAATGAGCGTATGAAAACGGAACTGATCACCAATGTTTCTCATGATATCAAGACTCCGCTTACTTCAATCATCAATTATGTAGATCTTTTGAAGCGTGAAAATCCGGAAGATCCGAAGATCAGGGGATATCTGGAAGTGCTGGAAAACAAGGCGCAGAGACTTAAAGTACTGACCGAGGATGTTGTAGAAGCATCTAAAGCCAGTACCGGCAATATTGCACTGGAAATGACAGATCTGAATTTTATTGAACTGGTACATCAGGTGATCGGTGAATTCGAAGAGAAATTTGAAGAAAGAAATCTGACGATGGTGGTTCATTTCGATGAGGAAGAAGCAATCATCTGTGCCGATGGACGCAGACTCTGGCGAGTACTTGAGAATGTTTTTGGAAATGTATCCAAATATGCGATGGAAAATACGAGAGTCTATGTAGACGTAAAAGTTGACCGACCGAATGTGCAGCTTTCTCTCAAAAATATCTCCGCACAGCCACTGAACATTTCTGCAGAGGAATTAACAGAGCGATTTATCCGGGGGGATGTTTCACGAAATACGGAAGGCAGCGGCCTGGGCCTGTCAATCGCAAAAGATCTTGTACAGCTTCAGGGTGGAGAATTTAAACTGTATCTTGATGGAGATCTGTTTAAAGTGACGATTGAGTTTAAAATGAAATAATGACAAAAGACCTTGTCCTGAATGATGTCAGAATGAGGTCTTTTGTTGATTTTCAAATCAGCATATACTCCATACATGGACGGCTGCCGGAGATTGGACTCAGGGTGTTTATTTATTGTCTCCAAAAATTACAAATATTTCTACTCTTTATTACCCTGTTTTCTCATTATCCTATACTTGTATCCGG
>ULLI01001551.1_pt1 | contig 10960 bp, 9 predicted proteins | sample 1951351 | NCBI WGS metagenome assembly ULLI01 (sample SAMEA4835520, study PRJEB28245) | human gut metagenome | biome: gut microbiome; material: fecal sample | place: Denmark | collected 2008 | reverse complement strand
CCTGTGCAGCCTATTTCCTGCCGCAACTGCCCGGCAGTATTTTCGACCAGTGTATGGCGTTGCCCTATCATTTGTATGTCATCTCCACCAGTGGTACGGATATGGAAGCCCAGTTGCCCATTGCCTATGGAACAGCTTTGGTACTGATAATAATTATTCTTTTGGTGAATCTGCTGGCAAATGCTTTGCGGAAATATTTCGAGAAGAAAATAAAAATGAACTAAACCGATAAAATCATGAATGACGTGATGAATAAAATAGAAACACGCGATGTAAATTTCTGGTATGGTAACTTCCACGCGCTGAAAGGAATCAGCATGGATATTGCGGAGAAATCGGTTGTGGCGTTTATCGGCCCTTCCGGTTGCGGTAAGTCTACTTTTCTCCGCTTGTTGAACCGTATGAACGATTTGATACCCGATACCCGTCTGACCGGTGAGGTTCTTATTGACGGTCAGGATATATATAAGAAAGGTGTGCAAGTGGACGAGCTGCGTAAGAATGTCGGCATGGTGTTTCAGCGTCCCAATCCTTTTCCGAAAAGCATCTTTGAAAATGTTGCTTACGGATTGCGCGTCAATGGCGTTACAGACAGTGCGTTTATCCGACGTCGGGTGGAGGAGGCTTTGAGAGGAGCTGCCCTTTGGGATGAAGTGAAAGATAAACTCAAGGTATCTGCCTACGCCCTTTCCGGCGGACAGCAGCAACGTCTGTGCATAGCCCGCGCCATGGCGGTATCTCCGTCTGTCTTGCTGATGGATGAACCGGCATCTGCTCTCGATCCTATTTCGACGGCTAAGGTGGAGGAACTTATCCATGAGCTGAAGAAGCAGTACACCATTGTAATCGTCACCCATAACATGCAGCAGGCTGCCCGCGTAAGCGATAGTACCGCTTTTTTCTATATGGGCGAAATGGTAGAGTTCGGTGATACGAAGAAGATATTCACCAATCCTGATAAGGTGGAGACACAGAACTATATTACAGGGCGCTTCGGATAACAGGTTGTTTCATGCGTTGGAACAAGTGATATGATTATGGAATTGATAATTTTGAAATAGAAGAAACATTATGGTAAAGTTTATCGAATCAGAGCTCGTCTTGCTGAAAAAGGAAGTAGACGAAATGTGGACTTTGGTGTATAACCAGCTTGACCGCGCAGGAGAAGCCGTACTGACCCTGGACAAAGAACTGGCACAGCAAGTATTGGTGCGCGAACGTCGTGTCAATGCTTTTGAGCTTAAAATAGACAGTGATATAGAAGATATCATCGCTCTCTATAATCCTGTGGCTATCGACTTACGTTTTGTGCTCGCCATGCTCAAAATCAATTCGAACCTGGAACGTTTGGGTGACTTTGCTGAAGGCATAGCCCGCTTTGCCATAAATTGCAAAGAGCCTGTCTTGGATGGTGAATTGTTACAGAAACTGCGTTTGGAAGAAATGATCAGTCAGGTATTGTCCATGCTTGAACTTGCCAAAAAAGCGCTTCAGGAAGAGAGTCAGGAAATGGCAACCGCTGTGTTTGCCAAAGATAATCTGTTGGATGAAATCAATGCGAATGGCACTGCTGTTCTTGCAGACTATATCGGCAAACATCCCGAAAGCGCACTTTCTTGCCTGAATTTGGTTAGTGTATTCCGTAAGCTGGAGCGTTCCGGTGACCACATCACGAATATAGCTGAAGAAATAGTGTTCTTTATCGATGCAAAAGTGCTAAAACATAGCGGGCGTACGGACGAACAGTACCCGAATGATAAGAAATAAGCACTTTTTTAGGAAATTTTCAGTGTTTAATAGAAAATAACCCTATATTTGTCCATTGAAAACGATTGCAGATGTAGAAAAGTCCTTTGAAATGATAATAAAATCAAAAGAATTACGGAAAAGATGTTATAAGACATGTTTTTTAATTTGGTTGGTATCACGAAAAGCGCCTATATTTGCAACGTTATCCTGAAAACAATCTTTTTACCTTAAAAAAAACTAATACCTATTGAAAACTGAAAAAGGAGGCTTTGTGAAAAGCTTCCTTTTTTTATACACGTATGTGGGCGTTTTTTGTCTTTTATTTCATATTTGTAAATCAGTGTGTTAACGTTTTATTGAAATGGGAGCATATTAGTGGAATACCGTTTTAGCACCATATTTAGCACCACTTTTAGTACTTCTCTATTCGTGGAGAGACAGACACCCGCTCATTTTTTTTAAAACCGCATGGCATAATAAGAACCTTTTTCTATCTTTGTCTTCTGAAAATAGTAACCCGTAAAATTGTAAATACCAATATGTTTTCCGGAATAGTAGAAGAATGTGCCACGCTGGTGGCTATGGTTAGAGACCAAGAAAATGTGCACTTTACTTTCAAGTGTTCTTTCGTGAGCGAATTGAAGATAGATCAGAGCATTTCTCATAATGGTGTGTGTCTTACAGTGGTCAGTATGACGGATGATACCTATACGGTGACAGCGATGAAAGAGACCTTGGACCGTTCCAACCTCGGTTTGTTGGAGGTGGGCGATGAAGTGAATGTGGAGCGCAGCATGATGATGAACGGCCGTTTGGATGGACATATTGTTCAGGGACATGTAGACCAGACTGCAACTTGCATTGGCATAGAGGATGCCGAAGGCAGTTATTATTTTACGTTCCAATATAAGTTTGATAAGGAAATGGCGAAGCGCGGCTATATCACTGTAGATAAAGGCTCCGTAACCGTAAACGGTGTCAGTCTGACTGTGTGCAATCCTACGGATGACACTTTCCAGGTGGCCATTATTCCCTATACTTTTGAACATACCAATTTCCATGCTTTCAAGAAAGGTAGTGTGGTGAATCTGGAGTTCGATATTATCGGTAAGTATATTAGCAGAATGATACAGTACAAGTGAGTTATGGATGATTTCTTGCAATTGGTAGCCTCGCGTCAAAGTGACCGGGCCTATGATATGTCTCGCGCCGTAGAGCATGATAAATTGGAACGTATTTTGGAAGCTGCCCGGCTGTCTCCTTCGGCTTGTAATGCCCAGCCCTGGCGTTTTGTGGTGGTTACCGATCCGGAGCTTGCTGTAAAAGTAGGCAAGGCTACTGCCGGACTGGGGATGAATAAGTTTGCTAAAGATGCGCCGGTACATATTCTGATTGTGGAAGAATCAATGAATATCACTTCCTTTTTAGGAGCTAAGATAAAGGATAAATATTTTCCTTTAATAGATATCGGTATTGCTGCTGCCCACATCACGCTTGCTGCCGAGAGTGAGGGGTTGGGATCGTGTATTTTGGGATGGTTCGATGAAAAGGAGATTAAGAAACTCGTTGGTATTCCGGCCAATAAACGGCTGCTGCTTGATATAACGATAGGATATCCGGTGAAAGAGAAACGGAATAAATCCAGAAAGTCCAAAGAGAAGATCGTTTCCTATAATCATTATTAGCGCTCCTTTACAGGTCTTTCAAGAGCACTCTGCTTGCGCTTCTGAAATATTCCTCCCGCGCTTTCATCAGTGTTTCCCATTGTCCATGGAATTCTTTGTCCTTGTCTATCTTGAAGTCTTCGGAGCCATGGGTGTCCAGCTTGTCCAGCAGAAGGGCGACGTTGAGCTTGTTGATGTCCATGGAGGGCTGGTAGGCAATGTCCTGACTTTTGGCATCGGTCACTACTTCGTGTAAAAGGTTGATTTCCTGTAATTCATAGAGGGTCTGATTGGTGAGACGTATGGGAATCTGACACTCTTCGGATATATCCTCGGCGGTGTAGGGAGGTTCGTTTTTTTCGAAACGTTTGGCTATGAGAGACATGATAAGGATGGAAATAAAGTCGCGGTAGCGTCGGCTGATGTTACGTGCGTCCTTGTCGAAACTGAAATTGCGTATATTCTGCCCCGCATATGTCAGCTCCGCTCCGAAAAGGCAGATTGTCCAAGATATTTGCAGCCATAACAGAAACATGGGGAGTGCCGCGAAACTACCGTAAATGGCATTATAACGTGACACCCATAACTGGCTGCTGATGTAGAGGAATTGGAAAGCCTGATGCGCCGTACCCGTCAGAACTCCGGAAATCAGCGCATGCTTGAGTTTCACCTTTGTGTTAGGCATAAAGACGTACAGTCCTGTGAACATAAACCACGTGAGGACAAACGGTATGAGGCGGATTAGGAACTTTCCGATGGGGGCGAGTAGGGTGAAGTCCGCCACATTCTTCAGCATGGTACTCATGAATATGGAGAGGCCGCCCGAAACCACCAATAGGAGTGGTATCAGCAGAAGCATGGAGAAGTAATCGGTGATTTTGCGGTACATGCTTCTTGCTTTCTTCACTTGCCAGATGCGGTTGAAGGTGATTTCCATGTTATTGATCAGGTTGAGTACGGTCCACAACAACATGATCAGACCTATCCCGATAAATATGCCGCTTTTGGTTTGCGACAGATAGGAGTTGACAAACTGAAAGATCACTTCTGTTGTTTCCGACGGACCGCCGAAGCCCTTGACAATTTGGCTCTCCATCAGATTATCAAAGCCGAACCCGCGTGCAATGGCGAATACAATCGCCAGAATGGGGACAATGGCAAGCAAAGTGCTGTATGTCAAAGCAGATGCTTTGTTCACAAGCCTGTCTTTGGTGAAACGGTTGATGCAGAGGTAAATGGTTTTGATGATATTATATAAGGAGAAAGTCGTTTTGGTGACTTCATCTTCTGTGATACGCCAAATGTCGTATGTCAGAAACTTCCAGAGAGTGGCAATACGCTTGTTCATAATTGATAATTAAAAAAAAGCAGTCAGTCTGTAAGCCGGGTTCTGTTCCTTCATTGTCAATAAATAAAGGTGTCTGTCATTTATCTGAGCCGTATGTCACCATACATGCTTTAGCGGTCTACCCTCCGACATGGAGCGAGCAACTCTCATAACGTCGGTTTACATGACCTTACAACTCCTAAGACGCACAGCTTTTGTGTCACCACAAAACTGGTAGGCTCTTACCCCACCTTCTCACCCTTACCACGACCTGAAGGGCTATGGCGGTTGTTTTCTTCTGCGTTACTCTACCCTCGCGGACAGCTTTCTGTTAGGAAGTAGGATGCTCTGTGTTGCCCGGACTTTCCTCATACGCGCAAGGCGCAAGCGACAAACCGACCAACTGCTTTAGGACGGCAAAGATAGGGAAAATAAATGAAAAATGTGTGTCTATTTTGGAAATGTTTCGTAGCTTTGCTAACACTAACAACCCCCATAATCAATGTAGCCTATGAAAAAGTTATCCTCTGTTTTGGTTTTATTTCTCTTTATACCCTTTTTTACGTTTGCTTCGCTAGTCGGTGACCGTACTATTCCTGTAGAAGTGGCACAACTTTCTGACAGTTTGAAACGTATGTATGCTCCGGACAAGCGTGTGACCTTGTTCGATGTAGATTATTCTTTTGCCGGTAAAAACGTAATGCTGCGTGGTGTTACAACTTCAGCTGAAGCGAAAGCTGCATTGTTGCAGGGATTGGCAAAAGCAGATTATAAAGTAATGGATTGTATCCAGGTGCTTCCTGACGTGAAAGGATTGGAAGGAAAGACGTACGGTATTATCAATGTGTCTGTGGCCAACCTGCGTGCGGCTCCCGATTTCTCTTCGGAAATGATGACGCAGGGATTAATGGGGATGCCCGTACATGTGTTGCAGCGCGACGGCTGGATTCACATTCAGACTCCCGATAATTACATTGCATGGGTACATCGTGTGAGTGTGCATCTTGTGAATGAAGCGGAAATGGCTGCATGGAACAATGCCGAAAAAATTGTGGTAACGGCTCATTACGGCTTTGTCTATTCCAAGCCGGACCGGACTTCACAGACAATCTCGGACGTGGTGGCAGGCAACCGTTTTAAATGGGACGGAAGCAAAGGGGCTTTCTATAAAGTGATTTATCCCGATGGCCGCCAAGGATATATCTCCAAATCCATAGCCATGCCCGAAAAGAAATGGCGCTCCGGCTTGAAACAGGATGCAGCCGATATTATCCGCACTGCACGCACAATGATAGGAATACCTTATCTTTGGGCGGGGACTTCATCGAAAGGGGTGGATTGCAGCGGATTCGTGCGTACTATACTTTTTATGCACGACATCATTATCCCGCGTGACGCTTCCCAGCAGGCTTACGTAGGTGAACATATTGACATTGCGTCCGACTTTTCCAATTTGCAGCCGGGCGATCTGATATTCTTCGGCCGTAAAGCAACTGCGGAACGTAAGGAACGGGTGGTACACGTAGGGATGTATATCGGCGGCAAGCGTTTCATTCACTCACAGGGGGATGTGCATATCAGCAGTTTTGATCCGTTGGACGAACTGTTTGATGAGTACAACCTCGGGCGTTTGTTGTTTGCCACGCGCGTGTTACCTTATATAAATAAGAAGACGGGACTGAATACGACAGCAACAAATGAGTATTATGAATGAACTGATAAAAAATCAATAACATGCAAAACAGAAGAGAGTTTTTAAAGACCGCTGCCTTTGCCGCATTAGGCTCGGGCATGGCTATCAATGGCGTATTGGCAAGTGAAAGGGTAGCGCCTGCATTGTTCAGCATCAATAAAAGCGGCGTTGTGCCCAGAATGAAGCTGCGTTTCTTTCCTTATGAGCTGAAACTGCGCCATGTCTTTACGGTGGCTGCCTATTCGCGCACCACTACTCCTGATGTGCAGGTTGAAATAGAGTATGACGGAATCATCGGTTATGGAGAAGCCTCCATGCCTCCTTACTTGCAGCATGAGTTGGGCACAATGGACAGTGTGCTGGCTTTTCTGAAAAAGGTGCAGGATGTTATCGGACAGTTTACCGATCCTTTCCGGCTGGAAGATATTCTGGGTTATATAGACACGCTTTCGGCAGGGGATGCGGCGGCAAAAACAGCGGTGGATATCGCTTTGCATGATTTGGTGGGTAAATTATTGCAGGCTCCTTGGTATAAAATATGGGGACTGGACAGGGAGAAAACACCTTCTACCACATTTACCATTGGCATTGACACAGCCGATGTAGTGCGTGAAAAGACAAAAGAATGTGCCGGACAATTCAATATACTGAAAGTGAAGCTGGGGCGCGACAACGATAAGGAGATGATTGAGACGATCCGTTCGGTTACGGATCTTCCTATTGCCGTTGATGCCAATCAGGGTTGGAAAGATAAGCGCCATGCACTCGACATGATTTATTGGCTGAAGGAAAAGGGCATTGTTATGGTAGAGCAGCCTATGCCCAAAGAACAATTGGACGATATTGCATGGGTGACCGGGCAAAGTCCGTTACCGATATTTGCAGATGAGTCCATTCAGCGTTTAAAAGACATCGTGGGACTGAAAGATGCTTTTACCGGCATCAATATCAAGTTGATGAAGTGCACCGGCATGCGTGAGGCATGGAAAATGGTGACGTTGGCGCGTGCTTTGGGGATGAAAGTGATGGTGGGCTGCATGACTGAAACTTCCTGCGCCATTTCTGCCGCTTCGCAACTTTCTCCGGCGGTGGACTTTGCCGATTTGGATGGCAGCCTGCTGATAGCCAATGACCGTTTCAAGGGTATGGAAGTCGTGAAGGGGAAGATTACATTGCCGGATCTGCCGGGTATCGGAGTAGTGAAGATATAGAAAACACAGAGAATATTCGTAATTCATAATTTATAATTCAAACTCGTAATTCATGAAGAATCTGCTATACACTGTCTTCTTGTTTGTTTTTGTTTCTGCTTGCGGCACGAAGCCGGAAAACAAACCATATAGTTGGGACGATGATTTGCACCAGCGTCTGCTTACGGACTTTTGCCTGACGGAATCACAGGTGAAGGACTATATCAGGAAGTACCTTCCCGATGTCACCGATGAGCAAATGAGGCAATGGGAAGCATCCAATGCTTTGGAGTATATGATGCTGGACGGTGAGAAGCGCTATTTCCGCAATGCCGGTCCCAATTTGTTTCGTGTGGATTCAGCCTGTTATGATGTGAAAATAGCTAAGGAAGGCACTGCGCTGAGTGGGAGCGAGAAGGTGAATAAAGAGAATCTGCCGGAAATCATTACTGCTGTGCAGAAGGATGGCAAGGCGATTGCCGTTCCTAAACGGATGCGCGTTACTTATACATTGACGGTGGATACTAATGCTGTTCCTGCCGGAAAACTCATCCGCTGCTGGTTGCCCTATCCCCGCAAAGATCAGGCACGCCAGCGGGATGTGAAGTTTGTTTCTGCCAGTGAGCCGGAATATGTTTTCTCTCCGCAAGACTGCCGGCACAGTACGCTCTACATGGAGAAACGCGCCGTAAAGGGCGAGCCTACGGTATTTTCCGAAACATTCGAATACACCTCTTGTGGAGAGTGGCACAATCTGCGGCCCGAAGATGTCCGTCCTTATGACAAGACTGCTCCCCTTTATAAAGAATATACCGCCGAACGGGAGAAACATATCGTTTTCTCGCCGCGTCTGCGTGAGTTGGCTGCCAGACTGACAGCAGGTGAAACGAATCCGTATTTAAAGGCAAAACGCATCTTCTGTTGGATTAACGATAATTTTCCCTGGGCGTCTGCACGCGAGTATTCCACGATTGAGAATATCCCGGAGTACGTATTGGACAACCGTCATGGAGACTGCGGACAGGTCAGTCTTTTATTCATCACCTTGTGTCGTATCAGTGGTATTCCTGCGCATTTCCAGAGTGGGTTTATGATGCATCCTCGTGCCTGGAACCTGCACGACTGGGCGGAAGTGTACTTTGAAGGGGTGGGGTGGGTGCCCGTCGATCAGTCATTCGGCATGCCGGCTTTCGCCCGTAATGCTGATGAGAAGTTTTTCTTCTTGGGTGGCATTGACTCCTGGCGTATGATTGTGAATACTGATTACGGCATGCCGTTGGTTCCCGAAAAGAAGTATCCGCGCAGTGAAACTGTGGATTTCCAGCGTGGAGAGGTAGAGTGGGAAGGAGGGAATCTTTACTTTCCGCAATGGAGCTACCACATGGAGATTGATTATCTCAACTATTAGGGAGTGTGATGCGTTTTTGTTTTGTCTATCTGTCAGTCTTTTAACAAACTGCAATCGTGCATAAATGCTAATTTGTCAGTCTCTGTCGTTAACCGCTGTTAAGTCCCAAATATTCACTGTTAAAAGAGAACAAAAAAGAGTGACAAGCGGAATAACTGAACGATTTTTGTCGTTATTTTAACGTCAGAATGTTAAATGAGATTTGAATATTAACAATTAAAAGAGAATAAGAGTAGTATGAAACAGACAACAAAAAACATCCTTGGAGTTGCAGCCGTTGTAATTCTTAGTTCAGGAGTGGCCGGTGTTACCACTTATAAGATGCTGAATAAGGAAAAACCTGCTACATTTAGCGAGTTGTTCGAACAGAACCCTAATAATTTACAGTTGGCTGCTTATAATGCAACGGATGCGCAGCCTGTCGATTTGACACAGGCGGCAGAGAATTCGGTTCATGCTGTGGTACATATACGCGCTAAGCAGTTGAGCAAGACTCAAACCGTACAAGGCATGCCTGATATTTTTGATTTCTTCTTCGGTGATGGCCGCGGACAGCAGCGTCAGATACAGACCCAACCGCGTGTAGGCTTTGGCTCCGGTGTTATTATTTCTAAAGACGGTTATATCGTGACCAACAATCACGTGGTTGAAGGCGCCGATGAGATTACCGTAAAGCTGAATGACGACCGCGAACTGAAAGGACGGATCATCGGTACCGACCCCAGTACGGACCTTGCCCTGATTAAAATAGAAGGTGATGATTTCCCCACAGTACCGGTAGGCAATTCCGACGAATTGAAAATTGGCGAATGGGTATTGGCGGTAGGTAATCCGTTCAACCTGAACTCCACACTTACAGCCGGCCTTGTGAGAGCGAAAGCTCGTGCCATTGGCACTACTGCATCCAATGGACAGGCTGCAAATATCCAGTCTTTCATTCAGACGGATGCTGCCATCAATCAGGGTAACAGTGGTGGTGCATTGGTTAATGCGAGAGGTGAACTGGTAGGTATCAATGCTATGCTCTATTCACCGACAGGGGCCTATTCCGGTTACGGTTTCGCAATTCCCACCAGCATCATGACAAAAGTTGTGGCTGACCTGAAACAGTTTGGTACAGTGCAACGCGCTTTGCTGGGCATCACCGGTACTACACTGGGCACGGACCTGCAAATGGACGAAAGACTGGCAGAGGAAATGAAGAAGAAGGCCGATGAACTTGGAGTGAAAGAAGGCGTATTGGTTGCCGAGGTTGTGGAAGGTGGTTCTGCTGCCGGAATATTGAAGTCGGATGACGTTATCATTGGTCTTGGCGGTAAGAAGGTGCATAAGTTCAGCGACCTGCAGGAGGCTTTGGCTAAACATCGTCCGGGTGACAAGGTGAAAGTCAAAGTGGTTCGTGACAAGAAGGAGAAGGAATTTGAGCTGACCTTGAAAAACTCTCAAGGCAATACGAAAGTTGTGAAAGATGCCGGAATGGAACTTCTGGGCGCAGCCTTCAAGCCTGTATCTTCTGAACTGAAGAGACAACTTAACCTGGGTTATGGTTTGGAAGTGACCGGAGTGTCCAACGGTAAAATGGCAGATGCCGGTATTCGCAAGGGATTCATAATCCTCAAGGCGAACAATGTGCAGATGAAGTCGGTGGAGGACTTGGAGAAAGTGCTGAAAGCTGCCACTCAGTCTCCCGATCAGGTATTGTTCATCACCGGTATGTTCCCATCGGGTAAGCGTGCAAGCTATGCGGTGGATTTAACTCAGGAATAACAGAAACAGGCAAATAGGTAAGAAGATTGTAATATTAGCAAAGAAAGACGAAAAAGAGGGTGTTGGCAAATACTTGTCAATACTCTCTTTGTTATGTAGTCAAGGTATAAATAAGGTGAAAAAGTTCAGGCAAGTTTGTTTGTAATAAATAATTTGTCGTAA
>ULLI01023485.1_pt1 | contig 11367 bp, 9 predicted proteins | sample 1951351 | NCBI WGS metagenome assembly ULLI01 (sample SAMEA4835520, study PRJEB28245) | human gut metagenome | biome: gut microbiome; material: fecal sample | place: Denmark | collected 2008 | reverse complement strand
TTTGGGTGCACCTTTGCGGTGCCGTGCGTTCAAAACCATTTCCACAGACAGTGCCGCGGAGTGAAAGAATGGCCTGTGCTGTTTTTTTTGTGAATCCCTGGTGTTCGGTTCGTTCCATATTGCGGCACTGGACAACTGAGAATTACCGCAATTGCGACGACGAAAATTTTTCGGGGAGGAAACATTTTGGTTAATCAATTGATTGTCAGATGAGTGGCATTCAACAGCCCTCCTCTGACCGATTTGAAAAGGCTCACGGCGTGGCGCTGAAACTTCAACATATTGTAAATCATTTGGTTATTAGTCATGTTGCCTGCCCGATAATATCTCGTTGTATTTGTCTTAAGGAAAAAGACATCTCTGAGCATCAGGTCCCGGCCGGCATATAAATGAAGGTGCTCCGACAACTCTGTACACCGCAAATGGGGGCAGTAGAAATTCAGCGGGGATAATGTAGGTTTGCAATCCGGGAAAAACTTTTTGTCGACGGCTCTCTGGGGTTTGCTGTGCGCATTAAGGCAGCCCGGAAGGTGCCGACGAAAGCGGCGTTTCATCGTCACCTTCCGGTACCTGCAACTGTGCAGGCCCGTCCGCAGGCCATTCTCACAGGCATATCTCCGCGCCCCTCCAAGAAGGTGCCGACGAAAGTGACGTTTCATAGTCACCTTCCGGTAATCTCTGATGTTGCACGTGATGTGGTGCAGTGTTGGATGACATGGGCTGTGAGCCGGTTTGTCGTAGCTCCACAAATACATACATCCGTTTTGTCGACCAAAGTGCAATTCAGGTAAATTTATCCCCGCAGAGAACGCAGACAGGCCGGTAGATTTTCTACCCGGAGCGCAGCGACAGACTCCCCTTCCCGGGAAGGGGTTGGGGGATGGGTGATGAAGGATCGGCGTTCTCCAAGAACGCAGACAGGCCGGTAGATTTTCTACCGGCCTGTCTATGCTGTAAGCTGACGTGAGTCTCTGTTAGTACAGATCCTCGGAAGAAACGGTCAGTTTCTTACGGCCGTGACGACGGCGTGCAGCGAGGACGCGGCGTCCGTTGGGGGTGGACATGCGCTCGCGGAAGCCGTGTTTGTTACGGCGCTTGCGCTGTGACGGTTGGAAAGTACGTTTCATATTCTAAAATCTATTATTTGTCAGTAAAATGGAGCGCAAAGTTAGTGCTTTTGCGGGAAAATGCAAATAATCTTTTTACTTTCGAAAAATTCTTCGCTAAAATATCCGGAAATATCTGTGACGGAGACCGTAGCAGGGTCGATGCGGCATTCCTTTACGCAGGCGGCAATCTCTTCGGAGAGGTCTCCGCCCTTGAGGTACAGTATGCCCTTGGAATACAGATGCCGTACAAGGGGAATGAACCGGCGCAGTTCTGTCACCGCCCTGGATACCACCCAGTCACAGCGGTATTCGGCACCCAAGTCCTCGGTTCTGCTCCAGACCGGCCTTACATTGTTCAGTCCCAGAGTATTGGATATCTCTGTCACGACCCGTATCTTTTTGGCAATGGAGTCGCAAAGTGTGAAACGGCACTCCGGCATGGCTATGGCCATCGGAATCCCTGGGAAACCTCCTCCACAGCCGGCGTCCAGGAAATGTGCGGCAGAGGCAGAGCGCGGGTGTGGACTGGAGGAAGGTGTGGCAGAACTGTCTGGGCTGGGACTGTCTGGGCTGGGACTGTCTGGGTAGGAACAGTCTCGGGCTGGGCTTTCTGGGGTGGAGTTGTCTGGAGGGACGGCTGCATTACCAGTGTGAATAAGTCCTTTATCCCTGATGTACCGAACCAGTGCCAGCGAGTGCAGGACGTGGTGAAGGTACAGCGAGTCCATGTCCTTGCGCGAGATTACATTGATCCTGGCATTCCACTCCACATACAGCTGTCCGAGGGCGGCCATCTGCTCCCGCTGACGTGCGTCCAGCTCCGGAAAGTATTTGAAAACAATTTCTTCGTTCATGCCGCAAAATTATGTAAAATATGCAAAGGTTCAAATGCCTTGACTGTCTTTAACAACTCCTTCCGAAGGAGTAGGTAAATGGGTAGAATGTCGACTCCTTCCGAAGGAGTTTTGTGGCGCAGTATATGCAGAGCGTCGCTGCAGCGTCTATAACTATGGTGTGCTGATTTCACTCCTTCCGAAGGAGTAGGGAAATGGGCAGAATGTCGACTCCTTCCGAAGGAGTTTTGTGGCGCAGTATATGCAGAGCGTCGCTGCAGCGTCTATAACTATGGTGTGCTGATTTCACTCCTTCCGAAGGAGTAGGGAAATGGGCAGAATGTCGACTCCTTCCGAAGGAGTTTTGTGGCGCAGTACATGCTTAGCGTCGCTACAGCGTCTATAACTAAGGTGTGCTGATTTCACTCCTTCCGAAGGAGTAGGTAAATGGGCAGAATGTCGACTCCTTCCGAAGGAGTTTTGTGGCGCAGTACATGCTTAGCGTCGCTACAGCGTCTATAACTAAGGTGTGCTGATTTCACTCCTTCCGAAGGAGTAGGTAAATGGGCAGAATGTCGACTCCTTCCGAAGGAGTTTATCATCGCAATCAATTATTTGGGCAAGTGGTGAGCAGAATATTGCATCCTGTTTTCAACGAATTTACTTCGGGGTGCACAAGGAAGAAAAATGCCCTTGTAAATCAGATTGTTGCAAAACGTGCTGCACATCAGCCCTCTTTTGAGGCAGGTCAAATGTGCAGCAGGTTTTGCAGGTTGTTGATTTTCACCTGTTTGAAAAATTGAGTGCACCCCGAAGTAAATTCGTTGAAAACAGGGTACAATATTCTGTCCATCACTTGCCCAAAATCAAGAGATTTTCATTATGCAGCAGTTCTTTGATTGTAATACACTGACTTAATTGCAACAACATACAGAAAGTGCAAAATATGGTCATTTCTTGTGGCAAGGGGTATTTTTGCGGATAGCCATTTCTGTAAATGTTCGATACGGTCTAATACGGACTGCCACCATGCAGTTGGTCAAAGGGGCTCTTGTCAATGCGATAAGGTTGAAGGATGAAGCAACTCTGGCGTCGGGAGAGAAGATGATACAGGAGGTAAGTTTGCGAATAGTTGTTTATTGGGGGGTGGAAAGTGATGCAGAAGGTGGAAGGTATCCGGAAATGACGGCAATGAGGCTGTGGCCGCAATGATAGTCGGGAGATTACCGGTTCATCATCTGCTCGATGAGGTGCTTGGCGCGGCGGATACGGGTGCGGACAGTGTTGAGGGGGAGGCCGGTCTCGTCGGCGATGTCCTGGTAGGAGAGGTCGTGGAGCAGGCGCAGTTCGGCTATCCGGCGGTAGCGGTCGGGGAGGGCGGCGATGGTGCGGATGAAGAGGTCGTAGGACTGGTCGTCAATCATGTGTTCCTCGGGGGAACTTTCTGTTTCGTGGCCATCTGTGACTGGTTCGTCGGTTTCGGTCAGTTTGACGGTGGTGAAGTTGTTGCGGCGGCGGATGTGGTCAATCGTGGTGTTGCGGGCAATGGAGAATATCCAGCTCCTGAACAGGTACTCCGGGTTGAATGTACCGATGTTCTGGTAGGCTTTCCGGAGGCTTTCCTGGCAGATGTCCTCGGCATCGGTGGGGTTGGGGCAGATGGTCTGGATGTAGAGGCGCAGCTGGCCGGTGTAGCGGGCGGCCAGGGATGAGAATGCCCGTGTGTCTCCGGACATGGCTTTCAGGGCCAGCCCGTTGTCATCTGTGTCAGTCCGGGAATCAGTCCTGGCCTCGCTCTTAGGTGCCGTTGTGACAGCTTCGGCCCCGGCCCCTGTGTCGGTCTTGGTGTCGGCTTTGGTGTCGGAACCGCTCCCGGCCTCAGTTTTGGCCTCAGTCTCGGCCCAGGTCTCTGCTCCGGTATTGGCTCCGCTACCGTTTGCGGTCAGTTCTGCCGCAGTTTCCGGTCCGGAGTTCTGAATATTTTCTGCCATATCGTAAAATTCAGGTTGGTGGTGATGTCGTTGATGTTCAAGCCGGTTAATGGGCTTCCAGCCAGTTGGCTCCGCTTCCGCACTCGACGGTCAGCGGTACGGCCAGGTCCACTACTCCCTCCATCTCGCGGTGTACCAGCTCCATGACGGCTGCGGTCTCATCGGCAGGGGCATCGAAGACCAGCTCGTCGTGTACCTGGAGTATCATCCTGGTACGGTAGCCTCCCTCATGCAGGGCTGCGGCCACCCGGTTCATGGCCATCTTGATGATGTCGGCCGCGCTGCCCTGAATGGGGGCGTTGATGGCGTTGCGCTCGGCGAAGCCGCGGACGGTGGCGTTGCGGGAATTGATGTCCTTGATGTATCTCCGTCGTCCGAAGATGGTGGATACGTATCCCTTCTCCCGGGCCTCGGCGCGCGTTTTCTCCATATATTCAGCGATGGCCGGATAGTGCCGGAAGTATTCCTCAATCAGTTCGGAGGCTTCCTTGCGCGGGATGTCCAGCCTCTGCGACAGGCCGAAGGCCGATATGCCGTAGATGATGCCGAAGTTGGCTGTCTTGGCTCTGCGGCGCTGTTCCGGTGTGACTTCTTCCTCGCTGACCTTGAATACCTTGGCCGCAGTGGCCGTATGTATGTCGCGTCCGTGACGGAATGCCTCTATCATGTCGGCGTCACCGCTGATGGCGGCCATCAGGCGCAGCTCTATCTGGGAGTAGTCGGCCGAAATTATGACCCGTCCCGGCTCCGACGGCACGAATGCCTTGCGGATCTCGCGTCCCATCTCGGTGCGTATCGGGATGTTCTGCAGGTTGGGGTGGGTGGAGCTGAGGCGTCCGGTGGCGGTCAGGGCCTGGTTGAATGTGGTATGTACCCTTCCGTCCCGAGGGTCGATAAGGGACGGGAACGGCTCGATGTAGGTGGAGATAATCTTTTTGACAGCCCGGAAACGGAGGATGTCCCCGATGACCGGATGACGGTCCTTCAGAGCTGTAAGGGTCTCTTCATCTGTGGAATAGTTGCCTTTCTTGTTCTTGCGGGCCTTCGGGTCCAGCTTCATCTTGTCGAAGAGTACGGCCCCGAGCTGGACAGGGGAGGATACGTTCAGCCCCTGCTCACCGGTTTCTTCGCGTATACGTGCTTCTATTACAGCCAGTTCCTTTCCCAGTTCCTGTCCGTATGCGGCCAGCATGTCCGTGTCGATCCGCACTCCGCAGTACTCCATGTCGGCGAGCACCCGTATGAGCGGCATCTCTATCTCATTGTAAATCTTCTCAATGGAAGGGTCCCGGACAAATTCCTCCAGCAGGGCGTCCCTCAGCGGCAGCATCAGCGAGGCATCCACGGCATCGCTGTAGTCTGCGGCAGCATCATCTTCATTGTCAGAAGGCTGTGAGAACAGGTCGGGCTCCGGGGCCTGAATGTCGGTGCTCTCATTGCCGGACTGTGCTTCCGCTGCGGAAGGGTCTTCGGTCTGCGAATGGCAGAGTTCCAGATCCATCCCCAGATACGACTGGACCAGGATGTCAAGTCGGTGCGAAGTCTCCGGATTGACGAGGTAGTGCATCAGTTCCAAATCTGCCAGAGGACCGCTCAGGTCAATGCCTTCCCGCCTCAGCACCTGTATGCAACGCTTGAGCCCGTAACCCGCCTTGACGATGCTCCCGGACTCCAGGATGCTGCGGGCGGCGGCAGGGTCCGCAGTACTGAAAGTCAGTGCGGGGGCATCCTTTCCATTGCCCGGGACGGAGAGGAAGAGGCGCTGTCGGGAGGAGGGTCCTTTGCCATTGTCCCTCAGGACAATTCCTACTGCTCCAGCAGCCTGTGCCGATGCGGCGAACTGCTCTGGACCGGATGCCGGTTCGATCCTGAGCCGCGGCTGCTCCTTCCTGAGCGTGGAGCCCGGGGAGACGGCGGCCGCGGAGGGGAGGAGGGGCAGCAGGGACGGACATTCGTATTTGTTGAACAATGCGGCTGCTGCGGTGCCGTCCGGGATGTCCAGCCGCAGGTCTTCCTCGGAGCATGACGAGACGTCCACGTCGGTCTTGATTGTCACCAGGAAACGGCTCATGCCGAGATGGTCCGACGCCTCTTTCATGGCGGCGGCCTGCTTGGGCGGGAGTTCGTCCAGATGCTGCAGGATGCCGTCTACCGAACCGTATTTTCCTACTAATTTCCTGGCACCTACTTCTCCTATACCCCTGACTCCCGGGACATTGTCGGCAGTATCCCCCCAGATGGCGAGGATGTCGACGATCTGCTGCGGGTCGCTGATGCCGAATCTGGCGCAGAGCTGCTCCCTGTCCACGACCTCGTCCTCCGCTCCGTTCTTGCCGGGCTTGACCTGGAATACGTGGTCGGAGATGAGCTGGCCCAGGTCCTTGTCGGGGGAGACCATGTAGACGTCGCAGCTCTCCGAGCCCCATTGCCTGGCCATGCTGCCTATCACGTCGTCGGCCTCGTAGCCGGGCACCATCAGCACCGGTATGCCGAGGGATCTCACTATCTCTGTCAGAGGCTCCAGGGACTCCTTTATCACCTCCGGGGCCGCGCTTCTGGTGGCCTTGTATTCGGGGTATGCCTCGTGCCGGAATGTCTTGCACGGGGGATCGAAGGCCACGGCCAGGTGTGTCGGCCGTTCCCGGGCTATCAGGTCGAGCAGATAGCGGGAAAAACCGAAGATGACCGAGGTGTCCGTTCCTTTGGAATTGACCATCGGGCGTCGGATGAATGCGTAGTACATCCTGAACATCAGGGCATGGCCGTCGATGAGGAAGAGTCTGTTCATGGCGTGTCTTTCTGGTTGGGGTTATTCGTTGTCGGACTCGAACCACTCCACGTAGGAGGTCGCTGTCTCGTGCAGGCGGAGGGAGTGCAGGTGTACTCCGGCCGGCAGCTGGCCGCGGATGATGTCGGCAAAATGCAGGATGAGATTCTCGCAGGTGGGCTGGAAGGGGACGGTAATCACTCTCTGATACGCCTCGGTAATCTCAGTCGCCAGAGGGGCGGAGTCCCGCAGGATGAGGGCGTGGTCGTAGATATCGATAATATGGTCGTTTACAATCCGCTTGAGGTCGGTGAAATCAATCAGCATGCCGGACTTGGGCGTTCCGTCGGGATTGGACGGGGTACCCTTGACGGTCACATATAATATATAGGAGTGGCCGTGGATGTGCCTGCATTTTCCGTCGTAGCCGGTGAGGGCATGTGCTCCCTCGAAACGGAATTCTTTGGTCAGTCTCAGTGTTGGCATAGTATCTGTAACGTGTAAGATAAACTTCCAAAGTTAATAATAATTTTGGAAATGCAGCTGTTCTTAAAAATTTGAAGTCATGCTTTGTTTTTAATAACAATTTTCGTAAATTTGTAGGCCAGAAATTTGGAATTTAACAAATACAATAAAACACTAACTATGGCACTTGATATTATCAATTACCTTTCCGACAATGCCAAGAGCATGAGAAGGTCCGCTATCCGCGACCTCCTGAACGTGGCCAACAGGCCTGAAATCATTTCTTTCGGCGGTGGTTTCCCCAACGCAGTCACTTTTCCCGTGGACGACCTCAAGGAGATCATGAACGAGCTGATGAACGAGAAGCCCGCACAGATTCTCCAGTACGGTTCTACAGAGGGCAGCGTGGCCCTGAGAAAGCAGATAGCCAAGAAGTACGAGAAGGAAGGTGTGAAGGTGGATATAGAGAATATCCTCATCACCACCGCTTCCCAGCAGGCACTTGACCTGATTTCCAGGATTTTCATCAACCCAGGCGACACCGTTCTCTGCGGTCTGCCCTCTTACCTGGGCGCCCTTCAGGCCATCTGGTCCTATCAGGGACGTCCCGTGGGTATCCGCAATGACGAGGAGGCCGAGGCCGTAGTGTCCGCCCTCTGCGCCGTGGGCCAGAAACCCAAGTTCATCTACGCCATCCCCGACTTCCAGAACCCTACCGGAGTGACCATGGATGTCAAGAGGCGTCAGGAGATTATCGACGTGGCCCGCAAGCATGACCTGATCATCATCGAGGACAGCCCCTACAAGGAACTCCGCTACGAGGGTGAGTCCTACCCGACCATGTACTCCATGGCTCCCGAGAGAGTGGTGCTTCTCGGTACGTTCTCGAAGACCTTCGTGCCCGGATTCCGTCTGGGATGGGTACTTGCTCCCAAGGAGATCATCGACCGCCTGATCGTGGCCAAGCAGTCCGCCGACCTCTGCACCCCTATCTTCAACCAGGAGGTGGCCGCCCGCTACATGGAGAAAGGCTACTACGATAAGAACCTGAAGAACACCATCGAGCTCTACCGCCATAAGAGAGACCTGATGCACCAGTATCTTACGGAGTACATGCCCGAGGGAGTTACCTGGACCCGTCCTGACGGAGGTCTCTTCCTGCTGCTGACCATGCCCGAGGGGCTGGACGCACGCGACCTGTTCGACATCGCCATCAAGGAGAATGTGGCCTTCGTCATCGGCGAGGTATTCTTCTGCGACGGCAAGGGCCAGAACACACTGCGTCTGAACTTCTCCTATGTCAGCGACGAGGACATGCTCGAGGGCGTGAAGAGACTGGCCAACGCTATCAGGAAACTGATGGCAAAATAGTCCGGACTTCGTCCGCTGCCATCGGAGCATTGTCCCCGACAGGGTTTTGAATAGAAAGCCGTGACCTGTCTGACCGGTCGCGGCTTTTTCAATTCCGTAGTTGGACAAGTTTTCTTATCTTTGTAGGGAAATCCCAAATATACATTCCGCATGCTGGCAACTCTCATCATACTGGGGCTCTCGGTCGTTTTTTTCGTCTGGGGAAAGGTCCGCTCGGACATCGTGGCCCTGTGCGCCCTTATCGCTCTTCTTGTGTTTCATATCCTTACTCCCGCCGAGGCACTTTCCGGTTTCTCCAATTCGGTAGTAATCATGATGGCCGGACTCTTCATCGTAGGAGGTGCCATTTTCCAGACCGGACTGGCCAAGATGATAAGCGCCAGGATACTGAAGCTGGCGGGGAAGAGCGAGACGCGGCTTTTCCTGCTGGTCATGATCGTGACTTCGGCCATTGGGGCATTCGTGAGCAATACCGGTACCGTTGCCCTGATGCTGCCGATAGTCGTGAGCCTTGCCGCAGGTGCCGGAGTCAATTCCGGACGTCTGCTGATGCCCCTTGCCTTCGCCAGCAGCATGGGCGGCATGATGACATTGATCGGAACCCCGCCCAACCTTATCATCTCGGATACTCTTGTCGGGGCAGGGTATGAGCCGTTGGGTTTCTTTTCCTTCCTGCCGGTCGGACTTGTGTGTGTGGTTGTGGGAGTGCTGGTGCTGATGCCTCTTACGAAGATTTTCCTGTCGGACAAAGGCAAAAAGGACGACAAGGCTGCCTCCGGCAAGTCCCTGAACCAGCTGGTCAAGGAGTACAGTCTGGCGGAGAATCTCTTCCGTCTCAAGGCTACGGCCCTTTCACAGGTGGAAGGCAAGACTGTGGTGAATCTGGACCTGCGTAACCGATACGGCCTCAATCTGATGGAGGTGCGCCGCGGGGAAGGCTCCCAGCACCGTTTCCTGAAGACGGTGACTCAGAAGCTGGCATCTTCCGATACTGTCTTCCAGTACGGGGATGTGCTCTATGTGTCGGGCAGGGTGGAGGATGTCACACGCTTTGCCGCGGACTATGTCCTGGAGATTATGGATGACCATTCGGCCGAGACCGCTCCCGGTGCGGGCAATGCGGGGACGATGGATTTCTATGATATCGGCATAGCGGAAATAGTGCTGATGCCTACATCCTCAATCGTGGGACGGACGGTCAAGGATGCCGGCTTCAGGGATAAGTTCAATGTCAATGTGTTGGGAATCAGACGTAAGAAGGAATACATCCTGCATGATCTCGGAAAGGAAAAGCTGCACGGCGGAGATGTGCTGCTGGTGCAGGGCGCATGGCAGGACATAGGCCGTCTGAGCCGGGAGGATGCGGACTGGGTGGTGCTCGGGCAGCCGATGGAGCAGGCCGCGAAGGTTACCCTGGACTACAAGGCTCCGGTGGCAGCTCTGATAATGCTGCTGATGATAGCGATGATGGTCTTCGATTTCATCAAGGTGGAACCGGTGACGGCAGTGTTGATAGCAGCCGTACTGATGATACTTACCGGCTGTTTCCGTAGTGTGGAGGCGGCTTACAAGACTATCAACTGGGAGACGGTGGTGCTCTTCGCCGGCATGATGCCCATGTCCCTGGCATTGGAGAAGACCGGGGTCTCTGCGATGATATCCGGTGCCCTCGTCGGAGGGCTGGGATCCAATCCCTATGTCCTGATGGCCGGAATATATTTTACTACCTCCCTGATGACCATGTTCATAAGCAATACAGTGACCGCCGTGCTCATGGCTCCGATAGCCCTTACCTGTGCGATGCAGGTGGGAATCAGCCCGGTACCCCTGCTTTTCGGAGTGACAGTAGCCGCCAGCATGTGCTTCGCCTCGCCGTTCTCCACTCCGCCCAACGCCCTGGTGATGCCTGCGGGCCAGTACACGTTCATGGACTATATCAAGGTCGGTCTGCCCCTTCAGATAATCATGGGTGTAGTCATGGTGTTTGTCCTGCCTCTGTTTTTTCCCTTTTAACAAAAAAATACTATCTTTGCGGCCCATTAGGATTGCGGGCGTGTTGTAATTGGTAGCCAAGCCAGACTTAGGATCTGGTGCCGCAAGGCGTGGGGGTTCGAGTCCCCCTGCCCGCACCACAAGGTGGCAGTGCAAGTCTCTTGCTGTCGGTTTTTCGTCTTTACCACTGCCGGCCGTATGTGATTCATATATCGACTTCCATATACAGCATGATGCAAAGGTCAATAGCTCCCCGCATTTTCTGATTTCCTATATTTTCTCAAGTATGTCCTGTGTCCTGGCAAGTTTGGCTTCCGGTCTTCGCAGGTCGGTCTTCGCAGGTGAGTCTTCGCAGGTGAATGGCCATCAAAGGTGAACCGTTTTCCCGCTTTTTGGGTACACCTTTGCAGTGCCGTGCGGCCCGGAGCATTGCAACAGCGTCTGTAGCGACGGTTTCAGTGTTGCCCTTCTGCAAAGGTGAACCGAAAATGGCACAAATTGGTACACCTGTGCACTGGGTTGGCGATGGCTCCCACTTCCGTAGGTCCTGTATGGCCTGTCTCCCCTCGGATGGCCATCAAATGTGAACCGAAAATGGCACGAATTGGTACACCTTTGCATAGGGGAGCGGTTGTGTTCCCTTCCGTAGGTCCTGTATGGCCTGTCTCTCCTCGAATGGCCATCAAAGTGAACCGAAAACGGCAAAATAGGTACACCTTTGCATAGGGGAGCGGTTGTGTTCCCTTCCGTAGGTCCTGTATGTCCTGTCTCTCCTCGGAAGGCCATCAAAGGTGAACCGAAAATGGGGCGAATTGGTACACCTTTGCATAGGGGATCGG
>ULLI01006077.1_pt1 | contig 11367 bp, 12 predicted proteins | sample 1951351 | NCBI WGS metagenome assembly ULLI01 (sample SAMEA4835520, study PRJEB28245) | human gut metagenome | biome: gut microbiome; material: fecal sample | place: Denmark | collected 2008 | reverse complement strand
TACTCCTATCCACTAAAACGGGAGTAGAGCCAATAAAATTTACAGCTATTGAGTGTGCTGTACTACTTACCGGAATGTTGGTTGCGTTTTTGGTATCGATAATATCTATTCGTTTCCTTATGTCGTTCATCAAAAAACATAATTTCAGAATTTTTGGCTGGTATCGAATCGCTCTTGCCGCAGCTGCTGCGATATACTTTGGTTTTATTGAATGATGGGATGTAAATAATTATCAAGACAAATCAAATGTTATGGGGAAATCCCGTTAAGGTTTGTAGTGAACAGGAACGGTGGGTTACCGTTCCTGTTCACTCTTTTTCTTTTGAAAAGTCTGCTGCTCCTTATGCGCCTGTCGCATCATTCTCCGTACTGCCTGCCGCTCAATATCCTCATGCAGCATACGGGAAACCGACTTTTTGCTGTCAAACATCAGCAGTGGGTTGTACTTCTCGCCGTAAACCTCTTGTGCCCGGTTCTCCGCTTCTTGTTCTTTGCCGGGGCGGATGGCCTGCCTTGCTTCATACAGCTGCACCAGGTTGAAACCCTGTGCCTGCTCCCGAAGCCCGGCATACTCATTCAGGGCAGCGTCCAACTCGGTGGAATATTTCTGCTCCTGTTCTTCCAGCCGTTTCAGGCTCTGCTCCATGGCAGCGATGTCTTTAGGAAATTTATCGGCGGCATCTTCCTCGGTATATGCCAGCGACACCAGAAGCAGATTTTTCTCAGAACGCAATTCTTCCAAATCCTCTGTCAGTGCCGCAATTTTTGCGGCCAGCTCCCGGTGTCGGAATACATGGACAGCAGAGAGCGCCTTTTTCTCGGTAAGCAGGCTGCGGCGCTCCTTCGTCTTATCTCGGATGTCCTTTGCCAGCTGATTGTACTGTGTGAGGGCAGGGCGCAGCGTATTCAGCGAAGTGTTCAGGCGTTCCTTGCCCTTGCGGAGATACCCCAGCTGATAGCAGAACAGAAGCAAATTTTTTCGCAGATTTTCCATGGTCTCGGCAAACGCCGGGAGAGTGTTCTTGACTGCCTGCGCCAGCTTTTTGACCTGTCCTCTCAGTTCCCGGAGCAGGGCATTGTCGGCCTTGATCTGCCGGTTCAGTTCGCACCGGTCAGAGATAACACCCTTTTTCTCCATAGCTCTGGCAACCACACCCTCATGGACCGTAGGCCGCTCCAGCAGGCCACGCTCGGCATGGCTGCGGTGGTCGATGCGTTCTTCGTGCCCGGTGCGCTCCAGATGGCGGTTTGCCACATCTGCCCATGCAGCCCGCCACAGAACAAGTTGCTCGTCGCTGTTCCAGCGTTCCGTGATGGGATTTTGTCTTCCGAATTTGGTGCTTTTGGGGTACTTGGACACCCGTTCATAGCCCTGCGCCTGCGCTGCGGATGGGGTCATATACACCTTCTTTTTGCTTACCTTATACTGGTACTGTTTCTCCCATCCATCGGCCTGTGCCTGTTTGAACTCGGCGGCGGTAAAGCCCCGTTCTTCGCCGTCTTTGACACAGAGATATTCTTTCTCAGTCTTGTACTGCCATTTCCCCTTTTCATCCAGTGGGCGTACCGTCAGCAGGATATGGGCATGGGGATTGTGTCCGGGAGGATACGGGTCATGGATAGCAGCATCGGCACACATTCCGTCTGCCACAAACTGCTCCGTGATGAAATCTTGCAGGAGCTGAATTTGTTCCTCCCGGCTCAGTTCTATGGGCAGCGCCGCCACAAATTCACGGGCGAGGCGGCTGTCCTTTGCAGTTTCGGTTTCCTCCACGGCATTCCACAGGGTTTCCCGATCCTGCCATTCTGCGGGGGCGGTGGCTGGCAGAAAAACCTGCCGCCACCCAAGACCCTGTTTACGGGTATAGTCATGCTGCACCCCGTCATACTCGTTGAGCATCCGGGAACAGCTCAGATAGGCCGCAGCAGCCACGGCAGAGCGCCCAGCTCCACGGCTGACCATCTTGGCCTCCAAATGATAAATCGCCATTGTCTACCATCCTTTCCGAAGGGCTACTGTGAAACGCAGCAGCCCTTCTTCCGTACTTGATTACAACAGGTACGTCGTGAAATGCGACGCACCACCAGCATGGGTGGAACAAATCGTTCCACACATGTATCTGTGTCAAGCTGCCGGTGGCAGGTTGACGCAGGCAGGCGGCGGGATGGGGTGGCAATATACCACGCCATGAACAGGGGCTTCCAAAACGGAAACCCCTGCGCCGACTGCGTGGACAAGGCTGGCAGTTTGGCAGAGCAGAAATGCAGCCTTGTCCAGCGGCTCCCGCAGGAGCCGCAATCCCCCTCGGAGAGCGCACGTGCCCGACCAACGGAAGGGCTACCACCGCCTGCTTTAGCAGGTGGTGAGTAAGTGCGCCCTTCGGGATAAAAAAGAGGAAGGCCCCCGGTTTCCCGGAGACCTCCCAGCCGTTTTCAATCGTGCCCTGCCAGCTTTCGCCGCAGATATTCTTCCAGATTATCAAGCCCTACTGCCTGTGCCTGTACTTCCGGCAACACTTTTTCCAGTACAGCGCCCTCCTGAATGAGCCGCCTTGTCCGGGCTTTTCGCTCCTTCACCCGGTCCCGTGCCTGGGCTTCCTCCAAGCGGTGCTTTGCCTGCAACAGTTTCTTTTCTTCACTTGTCATAGATTTACCTCCGTTTCTGCCAGATCAGGTCGTAGCCCAGCACATCGGCCAGCTCCACGACCTCCTTGTAGCGGATTGATTCCCGCTGGAGTTTGGCGGACAGATTGGAAACACTGTCCGACCAGCCGTATTCCTCATGGAGCCGGTCAACTACCTCCTGCATGGTATATCCGGCCCGGACGATCTGTGCCTTAATCTCGTTGCGTACCGTCATCATCAAAATCCTCCTAAATTTACTTGATAAAAAAGCGAAGCTGGCACGCCCTCTGGCATAACCGCTTCGCTGTGTGGTGAAAAATCTCCTTGTCACCAAATCCGTTCAGAATTGCCGGTGTGATGTCCTGCCCATAGGTCGCACCTTCCGACTTTTCCGTTACGTGTGACTTGGCTTGAAACCGTGCATTTCCCCATGATTCCATGCACCCGGTTCACCGGGGCGAGAAGCACGGTTTCGCAAAATGATTTCTTCCAATAGGCAAATACTTTTCGATTTCCACTTGCCTTGATTTAGCATGGGGATTTGACCAGTGATTCTGACTGCCATAGCCGCCGAATTGCTATAAAAGGGAGAACAAGGGTCAATCAAAGCGTACGTACGTACACGGTTCAGCGCCGCCATTCTTCCGGCACATCTTCCGGTACGTACGTACGCATCGAATCACCGGAAAACACTGATATATGATTTCTCACCAATACCTCAATTCCCAGAAATCCACGCACCCGCCGTCCGGCTGCGTTGGTCACATTGTTGCAGTATTCCAGATTATAGCGGCTCTGGCAGGCAATCATGGCTTCGCTGAAGCTGCGTGGCTTCAGGGCAGGCAGGTTGTTTTCGGTGCAGTAAATCTGGTATGCCTCGTACAGTTCTTTGGAGCTCGCAGATAGATCGGCTTTCAGGCGAACATACCCGTCAGAATCCAGAAAATCATAGACATTGTTGTTGTCCCGTTTGACTGCCTCCCGGTTTTCTCTGGTGCGGTCGCTTTCGGTGAACTTGAAGTTGTTTGCGGCCAGCCGCTGCAAGCCCTCAAAAGCCCACAGCAGAATACCCTCCACCTCGGCTTTCATCTTCTCGGCAAGGTCAGGATCATCCACACGGCCAGCCGGTTTTTCTTTCGTGGTCAGCACCAGCTGGCGGCGATAAAATCCGTCGCTCCGGTCAAACAGCGCCTGCAAATCTCCGTTGGAGAAGGCCAGCAGCCGGGCGCACATCCATCCCTGATAGCTCTGCTTGCCCTTGCGCTCCAAATCCATCTTGCCCTGGGCAGTGACGATGGATTTCACATAGTTGGTCTGGCGCAGGGCCTCCATTCGCATATCGTCATCCACGCACAGGAGGATATGTTCCAAATCGGCACGGGCAAACCGGTTCTCGGATATTTTCCCGATGCTGCCATCCTTCATGTTGGAACCGAACAAAGTTCCCAGCACAGCGCCGATCTGCGACTTTCCTTCGCCGCCGCTGCCCTTAATGACCATCATCCGCTGCCCCTTGTTGCTGGGAATCAGGCAGTAGCCGATATATTCCTGCAAGGTGGGGATGTCCTCCGGGTAGAGCAGTCCATCCAGAAATTGCAGCCAGAGAACAGGTTTTGGGGCGTTGGGCTTGTAGGACACGGGGAAACGGTTGCGGACGATTTTCGGCTTTCCTTTCGCAAAAGTTCCGTCCAGAAAAAGCGTGCCGTTGGAAAGATGAATCCGATCCGGCTCCGGGGGAAAATCCTCCACCAGCGCCGCCAGTTTCACCAGCTCCACAATGTTGCTGATTTTGCGGGGAATGTTGCTGACCGCACAGCATTTCAGCTCCTCAAAAATCTCTCCACGTAGGGGCAGTTCATCGGTCACACGACCTTCGGGCGTGAAAAAAGCCCCGTTTGTGAAGATGATCTTGTGCGTCTGCAAGAACTCCTCACAAAACAGGGCTTCGTTGATGCTTTTTCCATCGAACCAGACGGGCATCCCTTCAAGCTGCGCTTTGTTTTTCATGGGCATCGTCCTCCTTTTTCAGCCTGTCCAGCCGTTCCTCCAAACCTACAATCAGGCCATCCTTGTTCAGTATTTCTACGATTTTTACCCGCTGTTCCAGCTCGGCGGCAATGAACAAATCTGCCAGATACTCCACATAGTCCAGCATCTGGGAGGCTTCCACAAACCGGTCATCCAGAGCATCTGCCGCTGTCTTGGGTGCGTGCTGCACCTTCCAGCTTTCCAGAAGATGCAGATAATCACATAGCACCCGCAGGCAGCGCACTTCTTCCTGCCGGTATGCTTTCAGCAGAGGACGCTCCGGTTTGGGGAGAGCTGCTGCCGCAGGCGGCTTGTCAGGGCCAATCCCAAAATCCTGTACCAGCTTCTGCGCCGCCTCGTAGCTGCTCAGGTCAAATAACCTCGCCACAAGGTCGATCACATCACCGGTGGCTCCGCAGCCGAAACAGTAAAAATATCTCTCGTTCAGCTTCATGCTGGGGTGTCGGTCCTCATGGAACGGACAGCTGCACATCCCGTTTCGGTTGAGTTGCAGCCCATAGTGTTCCGCCGCATCCGGCACACAAATATTCTGTTTTACCAGTTCAAAGAGTGTCATAAAAAATCCCTCCGTTTCAGGGCATAAAAAAGCGGCCTGCCCGGTTTATTGGGGCAGGCCGCAGTCCTTATGCAGTTTGTGATGCTTCCGTTTCTTTGGCTTTCCGCTTTTCCTGCCGGTAGAACTTCTCCCGACAGGCGGGTTTGCAGAATTTAGCGTTGGGGCGGACAGACTGGAACGACTCTCCGCAGCACTGGCACACCAGCTGGTACGGTTCACCCGGAACGATCAGCCCCTCGGCAATCTTCTGTTTGCGCTCCTTCTGGCGCAGGTATTTTTCATGGTCACGGATGCGCTTCTGGCGGCGCTTTTCCTCCGCAGCCAGTTCTTCCTCAGTGGGTTCGGGCATGGGCACTTCAAACTTCCCGATAAAATTCAGATAAATTTCAATTTCCTGCACCCGTTCCCCGGTGCTTCGGTCCGGGGCATGGACCAGAATTTTCTCCACAAATTCATGGAGCATGGGTGCGGTCAGCTCGGTGAAATCCGTATATTTCTGTGCCAGCGCCAGAAAGTGGCTGGCACGGTCCGTGTCCTCGTGAAACTGGTCCAGCTGCGCCTGCTCGGAGGCAAGCAGCTGTTCCAGCTCGGCCTGTTCCTTCTCATATTCGGCACAAAGCAGCTCGAACCGTTTTTCCTCCAACTTGCCCATGGCATAGGTTTCATACAGCTTTTTAATCAGCACGTCCAACTCGGCGCTGCGCCTGCGCTCCTTGGCGACCTTGCGTTTCAGCTCCTTTGCCGCTTCCTGCTGGCGAACCTGTGAAATACTGCGAACTTTCTGAATAAATTCCTCCTTGTTCTGGATGGCATAGCTGGCGGTAGTGCGGATGGTTTCCAGAATCAGGGCATTCAGAGCCTTAGTGCTGACCGTGTGAGAAGAACACATCTGAGTTTCTCGCTCAAAGGTCAGGGTGTAGGTGGAGCAGCTGTAAAAATCCACGGAATATTCCCGCCCGTCCTTTTTGCGCTTGCCCCGGTGGTTATACATTTTGGCTCCACAGTCAGCACAAAACACAAGGCCGGTCAGGGGATTGGCGACGCCGGTGGTGTCCGTCCGGCGCACCGTCCGCTTCACCTGCTGGGCGAGCTGCCAGATTTCCGGGTCAACAATGGCCTCGTGGGTATTCTCAAAAATCAGCCAGTCGGACGGGTCATTTTTTACCCGCTTATCCCGGTAGGACTTCTTGGAAGAACGGAAATTGACGGTATGCCCCATATATTCCGGTTTCTCCAGCATGGAGCTGACCGTGAAGCCGTACCAGTCATAGGGGCGGCTGGTGTCCACGGTGTTCTTCCGGCTGCCTCTGCCGTTTCGTGCTAGATAATAGGCGGGGCACTCCACCTTTTCCTGTGTGAGTATCTTGGCGATCTCATGGGGGCCGTGCCCCTCCACCGCAAGCCGGAAGATCCGCCGCACCACAGCGGCGGCTTCCTCGTCCACCAGCCAGTGGTCCTTGTCCTCCGGGTCTTTTTTGTAGCCATAGATGGCGTTGTTGGTGGTGGGCTTGCCTGCCTTGCCTTTGACACGGTATGCTGCCGAAACCTTTTTGGACTGGTCACGCAGATACCATTCGTTCATGATATTAAGAAAGGGGGCAAACTCGCCGCTGTCCTGTTCCTCGCTGTCAATGTTATTGGCGACAGCAACAAAATGAACCCCATTCTGCCGGAACATTACCTCGGTGTAGAAGCCGGTTTGCAGGTAGTTTCTGCCGATCCGACTTAGGTCCTTACACAGCAGATGGGCCACCTTTCCCGCCTCAATGTCCGCCACAAGGCGCTTCCATGCGGGACGGTCAAAGTTGCCGCCGGACCATCCATCGTCTGTGTAGTGGACGAGATTGGTGTAGCCCCGCTGTGCTGCATAGCTTTCGAGATAACGTTTCTGGTTCAGAATGGAGTTCGAGTCGCCCGTGAGGTCATCGTCACGGGACAGGCGCTCATAGAGCGCAGTGATTTTTTCTTCCGTCTGTCTGTTTGCCATATCAGGCGCTCCTTTCAGACGGACGGCTCATTTGTGGCAGTTCCATTATACCACATTCCGGCTGGTTTGCCAGCCCGTCGTTGCGGATCAGCCGCAGAATTTTATCTTCCATCGTTTCCTCGGCGGTTTCGCTGAGGTAGACACGAACTTTATAGGTGGTGTTGCCAATGTGCCGGGTCAGAAACACGGCGTTTTTATCTGCCATAGAACCTCTCTTTCTTGCGCTTTCGGCGCATCCGGTGTATACTGTTGTTATAGTTCCGTTGTTTGTAACCTGCGATAGTGTTACTCCTTTTTTGCGTCAAGCCTGAACATGGCGTGTGCCTCCTTTCTCCTGTGTGAATGAGCAAATGTAACCTAAGTAACTTGTTTTTAGATTACTCTTTCACTAATAGGAGAAATCCGGGGTGCAAAACGGAACCATTTTTGAAAAATCGCAAAATATTTTTTGAAAAGAGGTGGGGTCATGGCGTATCTGTCTGATGACGAGCTTCTGGATACCGAGGGTGGCTTCACCGGATGGGACGATGGGACAGGCGCTGGGGCGGAGGAAACGCTGGAACAGGCGCTTGCGGAAGAACGTCTGGCTGAGCTGGAAAATGAGCTGGAGCAGGACGAGCATCCCATCGACTATGAAGCGGAGCTGGAAAACGAGGAAGAAGAAGCCGCCCCGGTCAGCGAAAAGCGGCTGAAACGGGAGATGCGAGCCGAGGCCATACGGCGGCTGGAGGAAGCTGCCCGCACCGAAAAGGATTTCCGGGCCGTGGTGGAGGAATGGAACAAGCTGGACCGGAACCGGGAGCGCCGGGAGCGGGACCATGAAAATCTCCGTGGGGATGTGCCGCTGGAATATCAGGCGGTGCCGGAACCGAAGCTCATTCCCCGATGGATGAACAATCCCGCATACCGGCAGCTGATGGCCGGAAACTTTCTGGACATCCTGTTTGACTGCCCCTATGAGATGCACAACCTGACCGCTGACACCTTTATATCCCGCATGGTGGAGGAATTAAGCGAGGAACATAAGGAAGTTCTGTATTTCCTCTCTTTGCGCCTGTACAGCACCACCCGGCTTGCCGCTATCCGTGGGCAGTCTGACCGCAACATCCGCAAGCTGCGGAAAACCATCCATAAGAAATTGCAACGCCAGATGTATGACCATCTGTGCGGCAAACAGGAGCATGGCGGCAGCTTGACCTTGCGGGAATGTCAGTTTTTGGAGGAATACTCGAAAATCGCAAGGAAACAGGGCAAGGATGCCGTGATCCGGCGGGAGAACAAGACCAAGCGCAGAAAAAAGAAAAACCGCCCCTGATAATTGGGACGATTAAGTAGAAAGGGCGTGTATGATGAAAAATTTGTTTGAACAGTCCCGTTCCCATTGGGTGCGGTACGATTACTATGAGCTGAAAACAGCGGAAGATGGCAAGCGGTACATCACCCCCGGCAAGAGTGCAAAGCCGGATGTCTACAATCCGCTGAAAGAGGTCCCCAACATTGTGCTGGATGCCCTGAATGTAGGGATGCTGATGATGGGACGCAAGCCGGAAGCAGAAGTGGAAAAGGCGATAATGGAGTTTATCACCCGGTACGGCCTGCTGGGGCTGATGACCGCCCTGCCCACCACGCCGTCCTTTATGGACTATGAGGCGGTATACCTGCCCAAAAACCACTTCATTAAGGAAGAATCCATGGCGACAGACAAATACCTGTCCCTGTTTTATCCTTTTGACCAGCTGGACTTGGTGAAGAAAGGCATAGAATCCACGTGGAATGTGTCCGGTGACCGGACGATGATTGCCCTGACCATGACCTTCATGGACGAGCCGATGGCGAAAAACATGAGCTTCCAGCGGGAATATGCGGAACCCTACGAGTGGGTTGCTCAACAGTTCAAGGACTGGGCCTTTACGCTAACCACGGCCTTTTTCTACTACAATGACTATGATTTCATGGGCGAGGACGAACGGGGGCTGCACCGCAAGGCTATGGCCGCATTTGGCGGGATTGCCCCCACCTACCACATTGAGCTGCTGGATAAGCCTACCATTTACTGGGATTTCCATTCCCTGCTGCTGGGTATCCAGATGATGTTCAGCTTCATGCTGGTGGACGGTGACCAGCCCCTGCGCCTGTGCAAGCACTGCCAGAAGGTGTTCCTGGGCAGCCGGTCCAACGCCGCCTTTTGCAGCCCACGGTGCAAGAACCAGTATAATGTCTACAAGAGCCGGGGAAAGAACCGGACGGATGGAGGTGACGAGGAATGAGTGAGGAACAGGGACTGACCCCGTATGAAACCAGAGAAATCCTCTTTTACAAGACCGAAAACGGAGAAGTGCGGGTGGAAATCCTGCTCTTTCAGGAAAACCTCTGGCTGACACAGGCAAAAATGGCAGAACTGTTCGAGGTACAGAAAGCGGCCATTTCCAAGCACCTGAAAAATATCTTTGAATCCGGTGAACTGAGCGAGGATTCAGTTGTTTCCAAAATGGAAACAACTGCGGCGGACGGGAAACGGTATCAGACCAACTATTATAATCTGGACGCCATTATCGCTGTGGGGTATCGGGTGAACTCCAAAAAGGCGACCATGTTCCGCATTTGGGCAAACAGGGTGTTGAAAGAGTTCATCATCAAAGGCTATGTGATGGATGACGCACGGCTGCGGGAGCCGGAAAACTTTTTCGGCAAGGATTATTTCGAGGAACAGCTGGAGCGTATCCGGGACATCCGGGCCAGCGAGAGAAGATTCTACCAGAAAATCACGGACATCTATTCCCAGTGCAGCGCCGACTACGATGTGGAAAGCCCCATCACAAAGGAGTTTTTCGCCACGGTGCAGAACAAGCTCCACTATGCGGTCACCCATCATACCGCCGCTGAGATCGTATATGGCCGTGCCGACAGCACCAAGCCCAACATGGGGCTGACCACATGGAAAAACGCTCCCAAAGGCCGCATCCGCAAATCAGATGTCACCGTTGCCAAAAACTATCTGAACGAAACGGAAATGCGAAACCTGAACGAGATCGTCACCATGTACCTGGACTATGCGGAACGGCAGGCCCGCCGGGGAAATGTCATGTATATGGCCGACTGGGTCAAGCGGCTTGACGCATTTTTACAGTTCAACGAGGAAGATATTTTGCACGATAAGGGCAAGGTGACCGCAGCCATCGCCAAAGCCTTTGCCGAGAAAGAATTTGAAAAGTTCCGGGTTTTGCAGGACAGGACCTATCAGAGCGACTTTGACAAGCTGGTTGCGGAAACTTCGGATGATCTGATAGAATAACCATATACACAGAAAGCCCACGCCACCGGTTCTCTTTCCGGCTGCGTGGGCTTTTTCGGCCATCGCTTATTTCTTGTTTTGCAGCTGTTCATAGGCTTCCTGCTGGACGATCAGCCCTGCCGAAAAGCCATACTTGAAATGGCTCTCACTTTCCTCGCATTGGGCGATAGCGTTCTGCGCCCGGAGTTCCTCCACCAGAGCATAGTCCTCTTTGCTGAGCCGCTGGGATAGCTGCTCCATCAACGCCGCACAGGTTTGGACCGCCTTGCGGTATTCCGGGGACGTGGGAACAACGGTTTCACAGGGATAAAACTCCCCGTTATACATGGCTTCCAAAATCATTGCGTTCCCTCCCTCAACAGTAGACCAGCTCAGCCAGGACAATTTCCTCGGCCCTGTTGTGGATGGAGTTCATGGAGCGCACCCATGCCATCTGGTCGGCAGCTTTCAGGGCTTCTGTGACGCCCTCTTGCTGCATCATGGCTTTTTCGATAATTTCCAGCCGCTCCCGGCAGGCGATGTCGATTTCCTCCAAGTGGGGAAACAACTTTTCAGTGACAATGAGATCGGTATACAGAATGGGCCGGTGTTCTTTTAAGTAGGCACGGCGCAACCGGCCATATTTCCCGATATGGTACTCCTTGGTGTCCGATAATACAAGGTTGGGAATGAGATAGTCGCCGCATTTGGTGTAAGTCAGTTCCATACAAGGCTCCTTTCGTGGGAATGTGGTTGACAGTTACGGTAGGTTTGAGGGCATCCCTCCTCTATCATAACTGTCTTTTCATTCGCCACAAATGAGCCGCCAGTCATGATGTAATGTTTTTTGGTGTAATCCACCCTCTATACATTACATCA
>ULLI01020176.1_pt1 | contig 11546 bp, 8 predicted proteins | sample 1951351 | NCBI WGS metagenome assembly ULLI01 (sample SAMEA4835520, study PRJEB28245) | human gut metagenome | biome: gut microbiome; material: fecal sample | place: Denmark | collected 2008 | reverse complement strand
TACACTTCCGACTTCTTTCCACAACGGCAGCGTTTCCCGCGATTTAGTGCCGTTGCGGTATAGGGCGAAAAGGAAAGACCTCCTAGATGCGGCTGTCGCAAGGGCGCTACGAATACCATCCGCAACGGCACCGAACCCCGGAAATCAATGCCACTGCGGATTGAACACTATTAATCAGGACATCTCTCATTTTTACTGAAGAAGGGTGTACCTGAAGAAAGGATACTCGCTCACATTTGACAGGAAATAGAGGGTGCCGCTGTCCTCGTCAACGGAGATGAAGCCCCAGTTGTCCAGACGGTAGCGGCGCACCGGATTGCCGTTCCAGTCGAACTGCTCCACGTAGATGTAGTAGATATCCTTTTCCTGCTCCGCAACCACATCCATCGGAGTACGCCCGCTGTAGAGCAACCATACATACCGGTCTCCGGCATAGAGTTTCCAGTAGTGGGTGATATTGCTGTCCATACCGACTCCCTCAGCCTCTCCGTCCTCGGACGAACGGAAATCCACCGCGCGGACATTGCCGTCGAAATCGCAGAACATCACCCTCTTCGCGTATTTGTAGGCCCAGACCGCCCGCTCATACTGGAAATTCACTCCGAGAGAACCGATATTCATCGTGCTGCCGGCGGAATACTTGCCCAGGCGGAGATCGGCGAGCTTGCGGACAGTCGAGTCCGGGACAGCAGTAGTGTCGCTGCCGTCGTAATAATAAAGAGACGAACGGTGGGTGAACACGATATGGTCATCATCCTTAGCCGCAAAACCCCGCGTATAGTCGAACCCTTCCATATACTTCGAAGGCATCCGGAGTCCGAGCAGTTCCTGAGTGCCGTCATTACGGATTTTGTATACACTCTTATTGTCCCTGAACTCATCTGTCGCCAGAGCCAGATACCCTGGAGCCTGGAAAGGCCATATTTCAGGAGAGATCAATTCCCCGGGACCCCGTCCTAACCTCCCGTACACACCCTTCAGCTCCAGTTCCGGCAGCGAATACAGCCTGAAAGGCCGCTGATCCCTGCAGCAGACCAACATAAGCGAGTCCTTCAGAATCATGGTAGACACTCCCACCTGGAATATTTCATCCAGTTTGACCGTATCCCCCTTCAACGGGTTCTCCTTTCCGAAGGCTTCGGCATCATTTTTCAGGCGCACCTCTCCGGGAATGAGCGGAGCAATGGTGTCGGGAACAGCAGCCACCGAAGTGCTGTCATCGGCCCGGACCGTTGAACTTTTCCCTGAGCGGGATCCGCAGGAAACGCATACAAGCACAGCTGCTGCAGCTGCACAAACAAGGACATTCATTCTGTGCATGACTTTTACTTTTAATTAGACGGTATCCTATCCGTCTGCAAATATAAAAAATTTTTTCGTAGCTCATCAAACAACCTACAAGTTTCCACAACGGCAGCGTTTCCCGCAATCCGGTGACGTTGCGGCAAGTCCGTACGCATGCCACCCCTCCTGTAGGCTGCTTAGAGGCCGTTGCACTTCCGACTTCTTGCCACAACGGCAGTAATTCACGGGATTCAATGCCGTTGTGGTATAGGGCGAAAAGAAAAAGGCTCCAAAAACGGCTGCCGCAAGATGCTACGAAAATGCAAAATTTTTGCACTGCTCTCGGCTTCTGCGCAATTTGGACTCCGTCCACATATACTGGGGCGCCTCGGCTGTGCAAATCGAACAAGTTCATTTGCACCGCTCTCGGCTTCTTCGTATATTTACGGCATGAAAAATAAAAGAATACCGCCGATGGCCTGGATTCCGACACTCTATGTGGCGGAAGGGCTGCCGTATGTGGCCGTGAATACGCTGTCGGTCATCATGTACAAGAATCTGGGTATGTCGAATACCGACATCGCTTTCTATACCGGATGGCTCTACCTGCCCTGGGTCATCAAGCCGTTCTGGAGCCCGTTCGTGGACATCATACGCACCAAGAGATGGTGGACCGTGACTACACAGTTCATTATCGGAGCGGCTTTCGCGGCCATTGCCCTGACCCTGCCGCTGGACTCCTACGTGGCGATGTCGCTGGCGGTGTTCTGGCTGATCGGATTTGCCTCTGCCACGCACGACATAGCGGCGGACGGATACTACATGCTGGCACTGGATTCCTCCGACCAATCGCTGTACGTAGGAATACGCAGCGCGTTCTACCGACTGGCGACCATCATCGGACAGGGCGGAGTCGTGATGGCGGCCGGATGGATGGAGACGGCTTTCGGCAATGTTCCGAGGGCCTGGGCGGTAACCTTCCTCATCCTGTCGGCATTGTTCTTCGCGGTAGCCGTGTACCACTCGAGGATACTGCCCCGGCCCGCCGCCGACAGACCCTCGGGAAACATACAGCCGAGTGCAGACAGGGACGGACAAGACGATTACATACCCACTACAAATGCTGACGTGAAACGGGAGGGGGCCGCTCCGGGCACCCGAAGTACGTTCACAAGAAAGCCATCCGGACAAACGTGCTCCCTCAGGAACTCGAACCCCAAACCCCAAGCGGGTCTGAACCAAAAGCCCCATTCCGTTGTAGCCCCAACAGGACCCGAACCGACTTATTCTGCCTCCTATAAGCAAAGCTACGGAACAGGCTCTGTCAAGGAACAGCCGCGGGGACGGGCAGGCTCGAAGCACACTGAGCATCATGCCAACCATGATACGCAGCACTATGCGGGCCGAGCCCCGAAGCACGGTGCATCCCGCATCCTACGCGAGTTCATCGGCACCTTCGGTTCATTTTTCCGGAAAAAGGACGTATGGATTGCAGTCACGTTCATCCTCCTGTACCGCTTTCCCGAAGCCCAACTGGTGAAAATGATCAACCCCTTCCTGCTCGATCCGGCATCAGAGGGAGGCCTCGGTCTCAGCACCGCCCAGGTCGGTCTGGTCTACGGCACCATCGGAATCATCGGCCTTACCCTCGGCGGCATACTCGGCGGAGTGCTGGTATCCCGCTACGGCCTCAAACGCTGCCTCTGGCCCATGGCTCTGGCCCTCACCCTGCCCTGCGGAGTATTCTGTTGGATGAGCATGGCCCAGCCCGACCCCGCCTCAGCCCTCAATCTCATCCTGATCAATGCCTGCGTCTTCATCGAGCAGTTCGGCTACGGTGTCGGATTCACCTCTTTCATGCTGTACATGATGTATTTCGCCGAAGGTCCCAGCAAGACCTCCCACTACGCGATATGCACCGCCTTCATGGCCCTCGGCATGATGATTCCGGGGATGTTCGCTGGCGCCCTCCAGGAATGGATGGGCTACACCGGCTTCTTCTGGTGGATCATGGGCTGCTGCCTCGTCACCCTCGCCGTCACCGCACTAATCAAGGTTGACCCTTCCTTCGGACTGAAAGGCAATGGCGGGCAGTGATGCGGCACACCTCTACCGAATCCGTCCTACTCCTTCCAATCCGTCCTACTCCTTCCGAAGGAGTAAAAGGGGACGGCAAGGGAAAAACGGACTCACAGAGCCTATGGAGGCACTACGGCAATTCCACTCCTTCCAAAGGAGTAGCGGAAACGCGGGGAAAGCCGACTCCTTCCGAAGGAGTCAGGGAAACACACGAAAACGCTACTCCTTCCGAAGGAGTAACAATGAAGAAGGAGAAAGAAAGGAAAGAATTGTTGTAAAAGCCGCTGCGAAAGGACTGCGCCTGCACTTCCGAATGATATTTTTTCATAAATTCGCAGAATGAACTGGAGTGAACTGAGCCTGCCAATAACCGACCCGACCTGGATATTCCTGATCGTGCTGCTGATTATCCTGTTCGCCCCGCTGCTGTTCAACCGGCTGCGGATACCGAACATCATCGGCATGATTCTGGCCGGAGTACTCATAGGCGAGCACGGACTCAACCTGCTGGCCCGCGACAGCAGTTTCGAACTTTTCGGCAATGTCGGTCTGTACTACATCATGCTTCTGGCCGGACTGGACATCAACATGGAGGACTTCAAGCACAACCGCAGGAAGGCCGCCTTCCTCGGCCTGCTCACATTCTCCGTCCCGATCGTCCTCGGCATCATAGTCAACACCTCCCTGCTCAAGTACAGTCTGGCCACGTCCATACTTCTGGCCAGCATGTACGCCTCCTACACCCTCATTTCCTACCCCATTGTGCTCCGCCTCGGTGTATCCCGGGAGAGAAGTGTCAGCATTGCCGTAGGAGCCACTGCCGTAACCGACACCCTTACCCTGCTGGTCCTGGCTGTGATGAGCGGCATTTTCGAGGGAGGGACCGGAAAGTCTTTCTGGATAACCATGGCATTCAAGGTACTGATGTCCGGCGCCCTCATACTCTACTCCTTCCCGAGAATCGCCCGGTGGTTCTTCCGCAAGTACGAGGATACCGTCATGCAGTTCATCTTCGTGATGGTCCTGCTGTTCGCGGCCGCAGGACTGATGGAGCTGGCCGGACTGGAAGGCATTCTCGGAGCATTCCTCACAGGCATACTCCTCAACCGCCTCATCCCGTCCATCTCCCCGCTCAAGAGCCATCTCGAGTTCGTCGGCAACGCCCTCTTCATACCATATTTCCTTATAGGCGTAGGCATGCTCATCGACCTGGGCGTGATATTCGGCGGCTGGGGATCCATCAAGGTTGCGCTGGTGATGACAGCAACCGCCCTGACCGGCAAATGGATTGCCAGCCTGCTCACCCAGAAGACATTCCGCATGGCCGCCAACGAACGCCGCCTGATGTTCGGCCTCTCCTCCTCCCAGGCGGCCGCCACCCTCGCCGCAGCCCTCATCGGCCACGAAATCATCCTTCCGGACGGCAGCCGCCTTCTGAACGAGGACATACTCAACGGCACCATTCTTCTGATACTTTTCACCTGCATTGTCAGCTCCATTACCACCGACCGGACCGCCCGCAGGATAGCGATGGAAGAACCCGTCATCGACCGCGACCCCGACAGCCGCCCCGAAAAGATACTGATTCCCTTGGCCAACCCTGACACCGTCAAGGACCTGGTCTGCCTCTCAATGGCCGTACGCGACCCCATGCTCACGGACAACCTCTACGCCCTGAGCATACTCTACGACTCCGACAACTCCAAGGCTGTAAGCACCGCGGGCCGCAACCTCGAGACAGCCGCAAAGATAGCCGCCTCGGCCCATATGGACCTCAAGACCCTCAGCCGCTACGACCTCAACATCGCCTCCGGCATCATCCACACAGTCAAGGAGCAGAACATCACCAGCCTCCTCATAGGGCTCAGAAGGGACGCTGACAGTCCCATTCTCGGCAACCTGGCGGTAAACCTGCTGAAAAGCCTTTCCTGCGAGGTGCTCCTCTCCCGCCTGATGGTTCCCATCAACACCCTCAGCCAGATAGTGGTGACCGTTCCGCCCAAGGCCGAGTACGAGGCCGGATTCAGCCGCTGGGTGGAGCACCTGTGCCGTCTGAGCACCTCCCTGGAGCGCCCCCTGCATTTCCACGCCAGCCCGGAGACCCTGAAGATACTCCGGAAAATGCTGGAAGAGAATACCCGCCGCCTGGAAGCTCTGTACATCCCGATGGAAGACTACAGCAACCTGACCGCCCTCGCCTCCGAGCTTGACGACGACAGCCTGCTGACAGTAATCAGTTCCAGGCCCGGCTCCATCTCCCACGACAGCTCCTTCGAGAAGCTGCCCCGCCTACTCGGCCGCGAGTTCACCAGCTGCAGCCTCATCCTCCTCTACCCCGAGAAATTCGACGACTCCGCTCACAGCCTCAATCTCAGTTAAATACAAACAAATATGAAACACCGACTTACCGCCATAATACTGATGTCCCTTCTCACCCTTGTCCGCCCGGCACAGGCACAGCAGGTCCGCACCGGCATCGATGTCCTCGAGGCCAACGGTTTCGAGCAGCTGCAGGGCAAGCGCATCGGGCTGGTGACCAATCCCACCGGCGTGGACCGCTACCTCAACTCCACCATCGACGTGCTGCACAGTGCCCCCGGGGTGGAGCTGGTCGCCCTCTTCGGTCCCGAGCACGGGGTCAGGGGCAATGCCCACGCTGGCGAGCACGTCGAAGGACAGGCCGTCGACCCCCGCACCGGAGTCCCCATTTTCTCCCTCTACGGCAAGACCCGCCTTCCCTCCGCGGAGCAGTTCGAGGGCCTCGACGCCATCGTCTACGACATACAGGACATCGGCTGCCGCTCCTACACCTACATCAGCACCATGGGCAATGTGATGAAGGTGGCGGCAATGGAAGGGGTGGAAATGATCATCCTCGACCGTCCCAACCCCCTCGGAGGCCTGAAGGTCGAGGGCCCGGGAGTGGAGGACTCCCTCATCTCATTCGTAGGACAATACAATATCCCCTATGTCTACGGCCTCACCTGCGGGGAGCTGGCGACCCTGCTCAACGAGGAGGGGATGCTCAGGGTCGAGGGCTCCGACGGCCGGGACTCTACGGTAAAATGCCGGCTCACGGTCGTGAAGATGGAAGGATGGAAACGCAGCATGAACTTCGACGCGACGGGACTGCTCTGGGTTCCCTCCTCCCCCCACATCCCGACGGTGGAAGCGGCCTACCTCTATCCGGCGACCGGTATTCTCGGAGAGCTCGGGGTGCTCTCGATCGGAGTGGGCTACACCCTGCCCTTCGGCATGATCGCCTGTCCGGGGATGGACGCGGACCTGTTGGCCTCGCGGATGAACGCCCTCTATCTGCCGGGGGTGCTGTTCCGGCCCGTCTACGCCACACCATTCTACGGCTCGCTCAAGGGAAAGGAGATCGGCGGTGTGCAGATCTACATCACCGACTTCGGAGCTGCCAGGCTCTCTGAGATTCAATTCTATGCTATGCAGGTGATTGCGGACATGCGTCCTGACTTCGACCCGTTCGGGGCTGCAGATGCCTCACGGCTGGAAATGTTCGACAAGGTGACCGGCTCCGAGGAGGTGCGGAAGGCCTTCGGAGAACGGTACAGATATGAGGACATCTTCAATATCTGGAACGATTTTGCAGAAAAATTCCGTAAAGTCTCAGAAAAATACTATCTTTACGCACTATGAAAAATCATCTGACACTTTACCTGATACTTCTGCTGTCCGTGACGGCTCTCGCATCGTGCAACATCGACGGTGAGAGTTACGATTATTACACAGAGACATTCGAGTTATACGGTGAGTATAACGGAGGCATAGGCGTACAGGGAGAGTACAACTACTACATCTGCCTGACCAACGCCACAGACGGGAATGAGCAACAGGGACCCGGCACATCATACTACTATTTCGATATTTTCTCCACACAGGGCACACCCGGCAGGGACGGAGAGATTTCCCTCCCTTCAGGCACTTACACGCTGGGAGTCCGTGGAGCCACTGCCATAGGCACATTTACCCCGGATTACTCATACTATACCGGAAGTGACCGCTACGGAGACCACATCGAGTTGGGCTTCAGCAACGGCATTCTCAGGATCAACGGAGATGACCGGGGCTACTACGAGATTGAGGCCGAACTCACCGACATGGCCGGCATGACACATTATGTCCACTACGTAGGACCTGTAGAGATTTCGGACCGCTCACAGGGTATCATAAACGGATTCCAGCAGCTGGCACAGGACCTGAACATCCAGGCCCATGCCGCCAACGCCACCCTGTACGACAACATGGATGGCCTCGCCGACGGCATCTCCAACGTCATCTTGTCTTTCACCGACATGGAACTGGACAACGAAGGCTACGCAGTGCCTCCCGGCAGTATCCTCAACATCGACTGCTACATGAAGCTCACCGACGACGGACGCATCCCTGCAGGCACGTACAACATCTCCTCCGAGTGGGGGAAACAGGACCTCACCCTCAGTCCTGGCGAAGTAATCAACGATATAAACGATTTGATTGTCGGGACTATAGTCGAGAACTACGACACCAGCGACAACGCCTACCTTGGATTCATCACCGAGGGCAGCCTCTATATCATGAACTCCGCCAATTTGGAATACAATGTCATGTACGTATTCCACACCGACCGCGGCTACGAGATTACCGGCAACTACAACGGTCCCCTGAACCTGATGCGCGCATCCGCGTCCATGGCCGGAGCCTCTGCTGACAATCTCCGCCACCATCGTCCGGTACCCTCCCCTCTGGCCCGTACGCACTACAAAGTCAGAAGCCGGTAGCCGGTAAATCTCACACAGACTCATCCGGCATACCGCCAACAAAGTCACAGACACTGCCGTCTATAAAGTCACCGTCACCTATTACTAGCAGCCCGGCCTGACCCAGCCGCACAACAGAAGGCGTATGCCCCGGCTACCGCAGCCGTGCATGCGCCTTTTATTTTTCCTTCAACCTTTTCTGCTCTTTCTCAAAATTTTCCAGAAAATGGATTTCCACAGGAGAAAGTTCATACTGGGTGCGCTGCCTGAACTTGTCATATTCCTGATTGGCTTTCTGCCTGGCAAGTTCCGCTGAGACAGTCCCTGCATGGGCCAAAAGTTCTTTGCCGGACAGTTTCAGGAAATCATCCAGCTTCTGAATCCAGTCCCTCATATACATCGGCCGGTGCGACTGCGCCTGAAGTTCCGCAAAGTCAAGATACAGGCTGACGATGCGGTTCAGTGTGTCCAGTTCATCGGAAGACAGGTAGTTTTTGGCTATTTCCGCATCGCTGCGTTTTGGGAATCCTCCTGACCAGGAAGTCAAGCCCATGAAATCCTTACCGGCATCCGCTCTCTGATAGATAACTTCCGCCGCCGTATGACCATGAGCCGAATAGTGCATTTTGTTCTGTACGGTCCTGAAAAATTTCTGCGTGGCCTCCGCCCGCGGGTCATAATCTATACTTAGAGCATATATCTCCAACACTTTGCGGTAGAAAACCTTCTCCGACGAGCGTATGTCCCGGATGCGGCTCAGAAGCTCATCGAAATAGTTGCCTCCTCCTGCCCGCTTCAATAAGTCGTCATTCATGGCAAATCCCTTTACCAGGTACTCCCTCAGCACCTGAGTGGCCCAGATGCGGAACTGGACACCTCGGTGGGAGTTGACACGGTAGCCTATGCTGATAATCATGTCGAGGCTGTAGTAAGCTGTTGTGTGAGTTTGCGTCTTCCCTTTTACGGCTCCATGCTGCGTGGTTGTTGCAAAAAATGCAACTACCACTTCCGGTTTAAGTTCTCCCGACTCAAACACATTCCTGATATGTCTCGATATGGTAGATTTGTTGCGCTGGAACAGCTCTGCCATCTGGTCGGCAGTAAGCCACACATTGTCATCTGCGAGTGTTACTTCTATCTTTGTCAGCCCGTCCTCTGTCTGGTAGAGAAGTATATTTCCTTTAGAATCTGTCGTCATACGGTCTTCTGTTTCACGTCTACGCAAAGATAGGAAATATCATGCTGCCACGAGCTTCATCACGATAAAAAGCATATAAAAGACAACGGGAGAGAGAGCCGTCCCTTGCAGGTTTACGGTTCTCTTTCCCGTTGTCGATGAAGCAGTCCGGGGTTAGAACTGGAGGACGAGGGAGGTCATGCCGGGCACGTCTAAGGGCTCGGTGCTGCGGGACACAGTCGCTCCGGAGAGGATGTCGGTGGCCGTAAAGCTGTCGGTGCCGAGAGCCGCCGCTGCAGCATCGAAGATCTCGGCGTAGTGTGCCCAGTCGAGGGAGACAGGCTCCACTCCGTTGTTGATGACCACCATCACCAGATCCTTGAAGTCGGGAGTATAGCGGAAATACACGTAGGTATTCACCAGGTCGCCGAACGGCATGAAATGCTTCAGCTTGCCGGCAGTGACAGCCGGTGAGGTCTTCCTCCACTGCATCAGGGTGCGGGCGTGGTCGAACATCTCATTCTGCAGTGCGGTGCGTCCGGCAGATGTGAAGGCATTGACCTTGTCACCGGGCCAGCCGCCGGGGAAGTCGGTCCTCCACCATGCATCGCCCTTGCCCACCATCTCCTCGGGTCCGTGCATCAGGATCTCGTCACCGTAGTACCACTGGGGCACTCCGCGCATGGTCAGCAGCAGGGTCGTGGCATTCTTCATCCTCGCCAGCACGGTCTCGTCCGGATCCTTGTAGGTACCGAAGCGGATGGCCGGACGCTCCATATCGTGATTGGTTATGAAGGTCAGGAGGTTGTAGGGATTGTAGTAGGCAAAATCGAGGGACACTGAGTTGTACACGCGCTTGATGCCGTCATCGTAACCTAAATTGTCATTCTGCACGAAAGCCTCTGTCAGCGCGTCTGTCAGGGCGAAGTCCATCACCATGGGCAGGTGCGAGGTGTAGCCGTCGGCATTGGTCTTGAAGCCTCCGTCAGCGGTGCGGCAGCCCTCCCAGTAGGCTATCTGCTGTGTGTTGTGGAACCAGCACTCGCCCACGAGGGTAAAGTTGGGGAACTCCTTCAGGATACCGGCAGTCCAGGCCGAGATATCCTCCTTGCGGGTGTAGGGATAGGTGTCCACGCGGATACCGTCCAGGTCAGCGTACTCTATCCACCACACTGCCAGCTGGATGTAGTACTGGAGGCAATAGGGATTGCTCAGGTTCATGTCGGGCATCGAGGTATCGAACCAGCCGGTCACGCATGCATCCAGATCAGTCTGAGCCGCATGAGGGTCGGAATGTCCGGACATGGCATAGTTGGAGCGTGTAAACGTAGGATGCTGGTGAATCCAGTCTTGGAAAGGCAGGTCGTTGTACCACCAGTGGGCGGTGCCGCTGTGGTTGGGCACGATGTCCTGGATGAACTTGATGCCTTTCTCATGGGCGGCTGCCACGAGGGAGCGGTAAAGTTCGTTGGAGCCGTAACGGGGGTCTATCTGATAATAGTCCGCGCAGGCGTAGCCGTGGTAGGAATAGGTCGGTTCGTTGTCGAGGGTGATGGGCGTAGGCCAGATGGCGGTGATGCCGAGGTCGGCCAGATAGTCCAGATGGTCCATGATACCCTGGAGGTCACCGCCGTGACGTCCGCCGGGGAGCTTGCGGTTACCCTTCTCGGCGGTCAGGGGCGAAGAGTCGTTCTTCTTGTCCCCGTTGGCGAAACGGTCGGGCATCAGCAGGTACACCACGTCGGAAGGGCCGAAGCCCACCCTCTCGCGGGAGCCTTCCCTGCGCTCGCCTATGCTGTAGGCAAATGTCTCGGTCTTCCCGTCGGGATAGTTGATGGTAAATGTATACTCGCCCGGAGCTAAGTTATCGGCAATCTCGAGATCCACGAACACGTAGTTCGGGCTCTCGGCATAATGCACGGCTTTCACCGTAATCCCGTCAGAGTCCACGGACACACCCGCGCCCGAAAGTCCGGGAGCGTGCAGCATCAGCGTCAGCGGGGTCTCCATCCCGGTCCACCAGCAGGGCGGCTCCACGCGCAGTCCCTCCTGGCCCACAGCTGCGGAAGCCATGGACGACAGCCCCATCGCAGCCAGAATCGTAGTCAGTAAATTTTTCTTCATAAATTATTGCTATTTGGTTTTAAATATCGTTACACGTTGTCCACCTTCCAAAGGCGGGATGTTTTCGGTCTCTATCCGCCCACCTTCCGAAGGCGGGACGTTTCCGGCCGTTTTCTGCG
>ULLI01017952.1_pt1 | contig 11652 bp, 10 predicted proteins | sample 1951351 | NCBI WGS metagenome assembly ULLI01 (sample SAMEA4835520, study PRJEB28245) | human gut metagenome | biome: gut microbiome; material: fecal sample | place: Denmark | collected 2008 | reverse complement strand
CAGCAGGAACTCCCCTCCGTTTGCCGGGCCATCCACATCCTCAAATGAAAGATGCGCATTCTGCGGCACATCCACCTCACGTCCATTGTATTCAAAATATCCGTACTCATCAGTGATTATCGGCTCCCGGTTCACAGTATCCATTCGATTATATCCTACTGTAAATTCTCTCTCAACTCTTACTTTCTCTACCAGACTGACTTTAATACCAGGAACGGGCTGCCCTTCCGTATCAGTTACCCTGCCTTTAACATTGATAGAATTGAACTCAACAGAAAGGGGTGCGTACAGTGACACACAGGAAGCTGCACTGAATCCCAAAAGCGGAAGCAAAAACTTAAGAATCTCTGTTTTCATATCTTTCTTTTTAACTGTTTTTATTCTGCATCCCGCTCGAGCGTGACGTTCACCATACCGGGCACCTCATAGTCACCCTCATCCCAGGAATCATGCCATTTGCCTTTCTTCTTCTGCACCAGCGGCTGCTCCACGAACTTGGACTGGAAGCTGCCTCCGCCGTCCGGTCCGTCAATATCGATGAAGCCGATAGTAACACCCTCGCCTCCCCCGAAGCTATAGTTCTCGACTTTGAGACTGAACTTTCCGTCAGTATCGGTAAGCACAGGCTGCCCGTCCGGATAGTAAATCTTATTGCCCAGGCTGTCCGTCTCCCCATAGCTCGCACAGAATCCCACCTGGATTCCGGTTATAGAACGTCCTTCATCATCCGTCACACGGCCCTTGGCCTCATACGTAGCGTGCGGAGAGGCATACAGGAAACATGACGACACTGAGGTAACCCCCAGGACCGCCATAATCCACTTCAGAAAAGCCTTTTTCATAAACTAAAGATTTTTAATCCCCTACAAATATAGGGAATTTTCCTACATTTGCGGAACCATGCAGAAAAAATTAGTGATATTCGACCTCGACGGCACCCTGCTCTACACCGTCCCCGACATCGCGGCGGCAACCAACCAGGCCCTTGCAGCCTGCGGCTATCCCGTCCACAGCGAAAAGGAAATAGCATCATATATCGGAAACGGCATCAATAAGCTGTTCGAGCGGGCCCTGCCGGAAAACGCCCGCAGTCAGGAGGAAGTCCTGCGCGTCAGGAGCCTCTTCCTGCCCTACTACGGCGAGCACTGCGCCGACATGACCAGGCCCTTCGACGGCATCCCGGAACTTCTCGCCGCAATCTGCCGCCGCGGCATCAAAGTAGCCGTAGCCTCGAACAAATACCATCCCGCGACAGTCAAGCTCATGCAGCATTTCTTCCCTGAGATACCTTTCTGCGCCGTATTCGGAGAAAGGGAGGGTGTGCCCCGCAAGCCGGAGCCGGCGATAGTATGGGACATCCTTCGCGTGGCCGGAATCAGCTTTCCAGATCCCGGTCACAGCCCGTCACTGACAGCCGATGACGAGCGCGGCAGCGTACTCTACATCGGGGATTCCGGCGTGGACATGCAGACCGCCGACAACACCGGCATCGAAGCCGTTGCCGTCACCTGGGGCTGCCGCACCCGCGAGGAACTGGCCTCCTGCTCCCCCGCCTACATAGTGGACAGGCCGGAGCAGATTGCGGATATCCTGTTCAACGGCTCATTCGGCATGTGCCGGGACGGAGGGAGCCATCCGACTCACGCAGATGCATCGAGCCTCCGAGACAGTATTTGAAATACTTGCAGCGGCTGCATCCGTCTCCCCTCTCCCGCATCCAGCTGCGGTCACGGTACACCTGATAGCGGTTTTCCCATACATCGATGAAATCATCCCCACGGTAGATGTTGCCCTGGGCATAGTCACTGCGGATGCTGGCACAGGCCGCTATGTCCCCGTTCGCGAGAATCGAGGAAGTGGTGATACCGGCATTGCAACTGAAGAAATTGTCCCGCACGAGACCCTCGTAGCCTCCGAGAAAATTCTCGCAGCCGTAATTGAGCCGGATACGTCCCTCTTTTCTTGTCGCAGCTATGAACTCCATAAGCGAGTCGAACTGCTCCGGAGACAACTGCATCTCAGAGTCATCAGCGGCCCGGCCTGACGGGAATACCGTGAATATTCTCCAGCGTTTCAAGCCTATGGATATGAGATACTCCTTCAATTCCGGCAATGAAGCCAGATTCCTGCTGTTGGCGCATGTCACCACGTCAAATATTATATCATCCACTTCTGTGAACATCCGGACTCCGGCTGTGGCTTTCTTGAAACTGCCCGGGACACCGCGCATCCAGTCGTGGTCGGTCTCGAAGCCGTCCACGCTTATCGTCGCGCTGTGGATACCGGCCTTAAGAAGGGACTCGAAACGCTTGCGGTCCAGCAGCATACCGTTCGTGACTATCCCCCACGGAAAGCCCATGTCGTAGATGGCCCTGCCGCATGAGGCGAGGTCTGGCCGCATCAGCGGCTCTCCACCGGTGACAATGATGAAAACCTTATGCGGGTCGTATTTACCGGATATGCGGCGGAGGACTTTGGCGAAGTCCTCGAACGGCATGTCTTTCACCGAAGCCGTAGTGTGACAGTCACTGCCGCAGTGACGGCAGCGCAGAGAACAACGCAGGGTACATTCCCAGAACAGATCGCGCAGTTCATGTTTCTCCACCAAGTCCTTATGCAGTGGCCGGACCAGCTCCAACGCCAGCTTCTGCCTCAATGACAAAGACCGCATGACTACTCTTCTCCGCTATCCGTCTTAGGGGAAAGGGTGACCTCCACTTCTTCCGGTACTGCATAGTCGCCCACGTCCCAGCCGTCACCCTCCTCAACCATCTCCGCCTGGACGGTCACGGTCTGCTCCTCAAAGAGACCGCCTCCGGCTTCGCCGTCTATGTCTGTAAACTGAAGATCAAAAGTATTGTCATCGAACGGGAACGTGCCGTGAATCACATGGAAACGGCCCTCGGTGTCAGTGACGGCAACGGAGTCCATATAATTTTCAATGCCCATACTCACCTTGATACCTGAGACAGGAGTTCCCTCGGCATCCGACACCCGGCCTTTGACCTCATATTCAGCATACGGTGTTCCATACTCTGCCGTTCCGTTCCATATATCTGTATCACAGGCTGTCAGCGACTTGAATCCAAGACATATAAGCAGAAACCTGATAAATTTTCCCATAACTGTTACATTTTAAGAGTTTGCAGACGCAAGATAACTATTAATACCTACCAAAGCAAACATTTGCCTGGTTTTCAGCTCCGGCAAAGTAAAAAGATTTCTTTTGCTATTGGCTTCTTATTAATATTTTGGGTGCGACATCCATAGAAGGAGCACGCATCGAATACAAGAAAGGATGGAATCCGAATACCATCTACCGTTCCATCTGTGCCTTTGCGAACGATTTCGATAACAGCGGAGGCGGTTATATCATAGTAGGCGTACAGGAACAGAACGGACGCCCTGAAAGGCCTGTAAAAGAATTGGATATGAACGAGATAGAACCGATAGAAAGGGATATGATCGGATTCAACAACCTAATCCAACCGGCATTCATCCAAAATGAGCCCCAAAATGAGCCCCAAAATGAGCCCCAAAAATCAAGTGTTATCACCTCAAGGCAGAGCAAGATGTTGAAGTTGATAAGGAGTAATGACAGAATCACGCGGGCACAAATGTCCGAAGAGTTGAAAATATCGGAGGCCACCATAAAGAGGGAGATAAAGCACTTAAGGGAGCACGGGATTCTGAGTTATGACGGCCCTGCAAAATCAGGCAAGTGGACCATAAACCCTTCTGTAAACATAAAAGCCAAGTAGTGTGGTCTGGCTCCGGTTACTTCTTGCGGGCGGCCAGAGCCAGGAGCACTCCGAGGGCGACCCCGAGCAGGGCGGCGCAGAGGACACGGCCGGAGGGCGGTAGCAGGAACGTCACTGTATGGGCGGGGAACCAGAAAAGCGGAATGGTCTTCTTGAAGACAAAGCCCCACTGGGCCTTCCAGTTGACGCGGCTCATCAGTTCGCCCATCTTCCAGGGCCTTACCAAAGCGAGGGCAGAGCCGTTATAGTCGGCGATATGGATGTCGCATATCTTGTGCAGGGTCATGAAGACCGGAGCGAAGATGGAGTTCATGGCCACGGAGACGCAGAACGCCACCAATACTTTCTGCCAGCACATAGGTCCCGCCAGATATTCCGTGGCACCGGCCAGGCCCATGTATTCCAAAAACGCCGGCGTACCTGTCGAGAATATGATCATCGCCATGTTGATGCCCATACCGAGGATACCCCATACTATCATCTTGGATACCAGGCCGAAACCCTTGTAATAATACCGGCCCGTGGAAATACGTGCCCCCAGCATCTCGCCGGCAGTTGACAGTACCGCGAACTTTATGAAGCTCACTATCATTCCGTGAGCGGCATTGAAACTCTTGTACAACCCGTACAGGGTATCCGAAAGCACGAATGGCAGGAACACCGCCGCCACCGCGCATATAAAAATCAGGTCAGCTTTCTTCATGCCGCGAATATACTGCATGAATCCTGAAAACCGGTAACTTACCGCACTTTTTTACAGGGCATGACCGGCCTGACCGAGGTCCTTCGAGGCCCGCAGGATGATGTCGACTGCCCCTTCGATGCCCACCCGGTCGGTGTTGAGCATAAGGTCGTACTCGCCGATGTCGGTCCATTGCCGGCCCGTGTAGCGGCGGTAGTGGTTGGCACGGCCGCTGTTGACGCGCTCGAGCTTCCGGAGGGCCTCATCCGTGGAAATATTGAACCGGGAAGCGACACGGGAAGCGGCCGAGTCCGGGCCTGAAGTGACAAACACCCTGAGTACGTGCGGATTGTCCCTGAGAGCCCAGTTGCCCAGACGGCCTACTATAACGCACGGGCCGTGATGGGCAAGTTCGCGGATGGTACGGCTCTGGCTGACGTAGATAGCATCATCCTTCGAAGGATTCATTGAGACCGGAATACCGCTGTCCTCGAAAATCATCTCCCACAGCTTGGCCGTGGAGATATTCTGCTCGTTCTCGGCCACAAATTCGGGCGTGCGCCCTATCTGCGCCGCTGTACGGTCGATAATCTGGCGGCTGTAGCAGGGACAGCCCAGACGGCGGGCCACCTCCTCGCCTACTGCATTGCCCCCGCTGCCATATGTACGTGCAATGGTGACGATGCGGTATTTGCCCCAGGTACCGCCGGCTGACGAAGCCTGATCAGAGGCCTGCCCAGCCCGCTCACTCTGAGGGATAAAGATACGGTCCAGCCACCCGATACGGGGTGAGAACACCCGCACCATGAATCCTACGTAGAACATCGACACCAGCGTACCGGGTCCTATCATCTTCCAGTCCCAGTGTCCGAAAAAGACGAACATGAACACCACGCCGACGGACACCAAAAAAGTGTCGGTACATATCTTGACCTTCCCGAAATCCTTCTTCAGGAACTTGGCTATCGCCAGCGGGAATCCCTCTCCGGCCAGCATCAGCGAGTCGCAGCGCACCTCGCAGGCAATACCGAAAGCCAGAATGGCACCGCCTATAAGCAGTTCCACAAATCTCAGCGGATACCCGACAGCGGGATTGATGTCAAACGGAATCTGCAGGAACCCTGTCATCCACATGGTCACGTCCGTATAGAAGCCGAACAGGAAGGAGACAAGTATCTGAGTCAGCTGCCGTTTCTCGAAATCCTTCCGCAGCAGCAGTATCTGGGTCAGGATGAAGAATACGTGCATACATATCGTCAGCTGCCCCATAGTAAGCTTCATCCCGGGAATGAGGGACAGGACGTAAGGCGGGGCGGATATAGGTGACGAACCCAAGTTGGCCCTGATGGACAGGGACGTACCGAATGCTATGACAAACAGAATCACCACGAAGGAGGCATAACGCCTTATCCACTCCGCCCGGCTTCGTTTTATATTGCTCATGATGTATGCTATGCGATTAACCCGGATGCAAAATTACAGCATATTCTCCCTTTATGTTTAGAAAATGCAGGCTGTTTTCCAATCACCTGATAAACAAAGCATTACGATCAGTACCGCATTTTTCGCACCGCCACAAGGAGCCGAGAATTGCACCCTCTTTTACAACGCGCTGAATATCAAGGCAGTGCAAAACAGCTTGCATTTTTCACCGATGTTGCTACTTTTGCATACACATATTATGGCCGAATTATGACTGACGGAAACAGAACAATAATAGAAACCCCGCGGCTGCTGCTGCGCGAAATGACTCCGGCGGACCGGCCGGACCTGTGCATGATACTGCAGGACAAGGAAGTAATGTACGCCTACAACGGTCCGTTCTCCGACGAGGAGGTGAACGGGTGGCTGGAGCGGCAGACGGGACGGTACAGGGAATGGGGCTACGGCCTCTGGGCAGTGGTGCTGAAGCAGACCGGAGAGATGATAGGCCAGTGCGGAGTGACCCGGCAGCTGTGGAACGGGGAGGAAATGCTGGAGGTCGGCTATCTGTTCCGGCACTCCCACTGGCATCAGGGTTATGCTACGGAAGCGGCCCGCGCCTGCATGGAATACGCCTTCAACGTCCTTGGGGCCTCCGAGGTCTGCTCCATCATCCGGGACAATAACATTCCCTCCCAGCGAGTGGCCCTGCGCAACGGCATGCGGAAAGCCGAAGGGGTGATGGTAAAGCATTACAGAGGTGCGGAAATGCCCCACTGGCTGTACCTGACGACACGGGAAGAATTCAGCGGCATAGACGGCGTCACTGACGGAAGCGGATCCGGAAAGAACCGCAGAATCCTGACGGTACACTATCAGGCACCCTGCGGAGAAATGCTCCTCGGCTCGCTCGGGGACAGGCTCTGCCTCTGCGACTGGACGCATGAGCTGCATCCGGGAAGGGTGGCTAACCGGCTCAGGAGAATACTCAAGGCGGAATCGGAGGACTGCGGGCAAATAAGCGGCGATACTCCGGGGCAATCCGCATTTCCTGAAATCCTGCTAAGGACCGTCCGGGAACTGGACGAATATTTCCGCGGTGAGCGGAAGGAGTTCGACATCCCCCTGCTCCTGGCCGGCAGTGAATTTCAAAAGCGCGTCTGGCAGCAGCTGCGGCACATACCCTACGGACAGACCGTATCCTACGGAGAGCTGGCCGCAGCCATAGGTACCCCGAAATCCGTCCGGGCAGTGGCCAATGCCAACGGTGCCAACGCCATCTCCATCATTCTGCCCTGCCACCGCGTCATCGGAAGCGACGGCAGCCTCACCGGCTACGGCGGAGGAATCGACACCAAACGCTACCTTTTGGAACTGGAAAAGAAATATTAAACGAGCTTCTGATAATATGAAACCGAATCGGATTTTAGCGGCAATCATCGCCCTTTCATGGCTTTCGGCCGCCGGAAACTGGGCAGACGCCCGGCAATATTGGACTCTGGACAGGAACTCCAACAGCATTTCGTGGCAGCCTGAGGCCTCTCAGGAACACTACGACCATATCGAGATGAGCGGCCGGCAGGTATCGGCCGTACTGCGCTACGGAGTAGACAGCGAAGGCAGATTCGTGCTGAACAAGAGTATGATATGGCCTATGCTGAGGACTGTGCCCAACAACACACACGCCAGCCTGATGCGCCGTTTCGACTGGAATCCGCTGGATGCGGTGACAGCGGACGGACGCAGCCTGTCCGAACATGTGGAGAGGCTTACGATTGACGGTACACTGAAGGTTCACAGCAGCATCTCAGTCGGGAGAAACAGCAGCCTTTCACTGGAACGGACTTACTTTCCATCAACGGACATGCCGGCCCTGCTGGAGCTGTACACATTCAGGAATACCGGGACAGAACCCGTGTACATCGAATGGCCCGCGATACAGGACGAAGTGACCACCGACCCCGCCAGAGGGACAGAAGGCAGCTACCGCATCTATCTGACCGTATCTGAGGGAGGAGCCGTAACCCTCGCACCGGGAGGCACCTGCTCGTTCGCGGCCTCAGTCTCGGCAGCAGGCCCCGGGGAGGAAAGTGTCTGCCTGACAGCCGAAGAGACCCTTACAGAGCTGGACAAACGCATGCAGGCCGTCAACGGATGGACCGGCAATCTGGTGCTGGAGACTCCCGACTCCGTAATCAACCGGATGTTCGCCTTCTCGAAAATCCGCGCATGCGAGAGTATCTTCGAGACGGAGGGAGGCCCCATGCACGGTCCTGGCGGAGAATCCTACTACGCCGCCATCTGGGCCAATGACCAGGCCGAATACATCAACCCCTATTTCCCCTTTACCGGCTATGCCTACGGCAATGCTTCCGCCCTCAACTCCTTCCGCCATTTCGCCAGATTCATGAATGATGAATGGAAGCCCATTCCAAGCTCCATTATCGCAGAGGGCAAGGATATCTGGAACGGAGCCGGCGACAGGGGGGATGCGGCCATGATAGCCTACGGGGCTGCCAGATATGCCCTGGCAAGAGGGGACATGAACGAGGCAGAGGAGCTGTGGCCCCTGATACAGTGGACTCTGGAATACTGCCGCCGCCATCTGAACTCCGAAGGCACCGTAAACTCTGACAGCGATGAGCTGGAAGGACGCTTCCCGGCAGGAGAGGCCAATCTCTGCACGTCCTCACTATACTACGACGCCTTGATCTCAGCTGCATACCTGGCTGAAGAGCTGGGAGACCGGCAGTCGTCCGGAAAATACCGCAAGCAGGCCGCCGCCATGAAGAAGGCCATTGAGAATTATTTCGGGGCCACGGTAGAGGGCTACGAGACATACGCCTATTGCGAGGGCAATGACATACTCCGCTCGTGGATATGCATCCCCCTCACTGTCGGAATCAACACCAGGGCATCCGGCACGATAGACGCCCTCTTCTCACCCCGGTTATGGACGGAAAACGGCCTTCTCACACAGGCCGGAACCACCACTTTCTGGGACCGTTCCACCCTCTATGCCCTGCGCGGGGCTTTTATGGCCGGAGCTACGGAAAAGGCTCTGGACTTCCTGAAACAATATTCGGCGACCAGACTGCTGGGAGATCACGTACCCTACGCAGTCGAGGCATGGCCCGAGGGCAACCAGCGGCATCTCTCAGCCGAAAGCGGACTTTACGGAAGAATCATAACCGAAGGAATATTCGGAATAAGACCTACGGGACTCCGGACATTCGACCTCACCCCGCACCTGCCCCAGGAATGGAATGAAATGGCACTCAGGCATATCCGCGCATTCGAAGGAGACTTCGACATAGAAGTGACCAGGGCCGGGGCAGAAAGGGAAGGAGACTTCATCCGAATTGTCGTAAAAGACCGGGAAGGAATCATCCTGGACAGGACTGTCCGGAACGGCTCGACCGTCAGCTGCCGGACCACACGCTGAACCCGGCCGGCAAGTAAAACGTAGGGACGTTTATTTATTCACAACATTATGGACAACACATCACAGACCATCACGGTGATATGCTTCTCACCGACACATACCTCACGGGCAATAGCCGGGGCAGTGGCCGACGGAATGGCCCGTACCCGTTGCGGCGCCGGAGCAACTGCCTCTTGCCCAAGTATTGTCAGGACTCTGGACCTGACCCTCGACAGGTCCGATGAGCCGATAATCCTGACTTCGGGCGAAACCGTAGTCCTCGGCGCACCGGTCTACGCGGGCAGGGTCGCACCGGAGGCAGTCCGGCGGCTCAAGCGCATCCAGGTAGCCGCAGGAGCATCCATACCGGCCGTAGTTACGGTGACCTACGGCAACCGGGACTATGAGGACGCGCTGGTCGAGCTCTACGACCTCGCCCTCTCACTGGGCCTCACCCCGTTTGCCGCCGGAGCCTTCATCGGAGAGCACAGCTACAGCACTCCCGCGATGCCTATTGCCGAAGGACGCCCCGACTCCATGGACCTGGCCGATGCCAGCATCTTCGGAGGGGAGTGCGCCCGCAAACTGGAAAGCCCTGGAGCATTCGCACCTTTCCACATCAAGGGAAACCGTCCGTACAAAGAACCGTCCCGTCCGGCGTCCTCCCCTGCAGCCGCACATCCCTCCGGTTCCGGTACGGCTGCCGTCCCTCCAGCACATTCCGCCGTCACTGCAAGTTCTGGCACGCCTGCTGTTTCCTCAGCACATTCCGCCGCTACTGCAAGTCCAGACAGACCTGCCGTTCCAGCCGTACCCGTGACCGCCGACGGCTGCCCGCTCTGCGGTGAATGTGCCGCAGTCTGCCCCACCGGAGCCATTGTCCTGGACTCCGGCTCCATGAAAGTGCTGACCGACCCCTCCCTCTGCATCCGCTGCTGCGCCTGCGTCAAGGCCTGCCCCGCCGGACTGCGCACCTACAGCACCCCCTTCGCCGCCTTCCTCCACGAGCACTGCTCCGCCCGCCGCGAGCCGGAGACATTCCTGTAAGCACCACTGCCACAGACAAGAAATGGTATTTCTGCGGATAACCAAAGTATACTTGAGAAAGTCAAGGAAGCCTCCTGATTTCGGGCAAGTGACGGGCAGAATACTGCTCCCTGTTTTGAACGAATTTACTTCGGGGTGCGCAGTGGAGAAAAATCTCCTTATAAATCAGGCTGTTACAAAACACACTGCACATCTGACATCTTTTGAGACACGTCAAATGTGCAGCAAGATTTGCAAAGTACTGATTTTCAAAAAGTTGAAAAACGGAGTGCACCACGAAGTAAATTCGTTCAATAATGCACTCAGCCTGGCCCCTACACAGTGCCTTCTGAGCGTGGCTTGAGGACAGCTGCTTGTCTTTCTGTAGTATGTTCGGTACAGTCAATTACGTAAAATCAGAACTTCCAAACGGGATAATCGAAGACTTTCCCGCCTTTCTTTCTTCGGACATAGACCGTCAGGCCAACGGCCAGTGCAATGCTGACAACCCGGACAATATTGGAAATCAAGCCTCCGGCTGCGACTTCCGTGCCTTCCATCGTGAAAACATGCCATGCTCCGTTCATCAGCATATGCAGCCCGACAGGAACCCATATGTTGAAATTCCACTCGACGTACATCCAACTGAAGTACAGCGCTCCGATAAAGGTCACACCGAAAGCGGCCAGTGACGAAAGGACATCGTGTCCCTGATAAAGATGCACGGAAGCGAAATAAAGTGCAGGCAATATGACTGCCCAGAAGAAACCTGTTTTTGCATACCTGAAAAGCAGACCGAACATAAAAGCCCTGAACACCAACTCTTCCTTAAACCCTGTAAGAATGCATTTGTTATAAAACACCTGGAAAGTCAACTCCGTATTGAAGTTGCCGAAAAAGGGAAATACAAGATACAATGGCAGCACACAGATAAGAGCAATCCCGAATCCCTTGAGAATATTTCCGTTCAGCCCGAGAAAAGAAAATATCTCCTTCGGCTTCATTACAACTGCCAGCAGAATAAAAGCCACAATAACAAGGAGCAATGCCCTCATCGACTGATTGAGGAAAGAGGCGGCCGGTAAACCTGTAATTGCTGTTACCATGCCAATATTTCTCCAGAAGAGAATGATTATCACGCTTACAACAATGGAATACAGTATTCTTGCTGGCTTTGATATAAGTTGAATCATGATATCATATCGAAACTTTGACCGCAAAGATAATGGTTTTTGCAGAATGCTACCACTTAGCTGACATCCAAGAGACACGCGGTCAGTACCACTGCTGCAGCGTCTGTAGCGGAGTCCCAGGTACTGCCCTGTTGCAAAGGTGAA
>ULLI01017578.1_pt1 | contig 11858 bp, 7 predicted proteins | sample 1951351 | NCBI WGS metagenome assembly ULLI01 (sample SAMEA4835520, study PRJEB28245) | human gut metagenome | biome: gut microbiome; material: fecal sample | place: Denmark | collected 2008 | reverse complement strand
GGCGGAACACTCAGTTACTCGAGCAACGACGATACCCGCGATGCATTCTTTACAGCGGAAGAAAGGAACATCTCCGGACCGTCATCCCTGTCGTTTGACCTGAAGCGTCCCTTTGGCCAGCTCAACATCATCACCACCGACTGGGGTGTGATACCGGGCGATGTGGTTGATCAGCTAAGACCCTCAAATGTCAGGCTGGATTTCAAATCGCTGCCGAACAGCATTGATCTGGTATCAGGAGATGTTACAGGAGAAGTGGATATTATCAGCGAGGTCGTAGAGGTATCACGCGTGCCTGAAAAAGGAGACTCGAAACAGCTCTCGTTCGATTATATCTTCGCCAAGGACGGAGAACAGACCGTCCTGGCTGATTTCACCATGGGTTTCCTGCTCGACGACGGCACTGATGTCACTGATGTTACAGATCCTTATACTTTTACCAACATTCCTGTGCAGCGCAACTACCAGACCAACGTCTCCGGCAACCTGCTGACCGACCGCACCGGCATTGAGGTGGAGGTTGTCCCGAACTTCAATGACCCGGCACTTGTATATGATACGGAAGAGTTCTACAATGTAATGGAAAAGGGCGGTTACGTGGCTCTGGCGGATGATATTACCATTAGAGATGATGCTCCTGTCGTAATTGACGGAGGAGTGGATGTGATCATCAATCTTGCCGGTCATACTATAACCCGCTCAGGCGAAGACAATGGTCAAAATGGAGTATGGGCTTTACGGGTGGATAACGGTACTCTGACGCTGGAGGACTCCGAGGGTACGGGCGAAATCGACGGCGGCTCCGGTCTCGAGCATGTGACGTTGTGGGCTAACGGAAGTAATTCTAAGATTGTAATTAAAGGTGGTAATTATACTGTCGGAGGTAATAGCACTGGAAACAACTATAACACCTGTGTCTACGCATCCAATGGCGGCCAGGTGGAGATATACGGAGGTACTTTCGGCAACGAGGCTCCTCAGACGGGTAATGATCCGAACCTTTTTCCTGCTTTGAATCTCCAGAACGGCAGTCCAGGCACTATCACAGTTTACGGCGGAACATTTAAAAACTATGACCCGTCCACAGGGGATGATTTCCTCGGCAGGACATTCGTCGCAGACGGGCACTCTTCCATCCAGGTCAACTACGACCCTGCCCCCAACGGTACTTTCGAAGTAGTCGAGAACGGCAGACAGGTGAGCGTACCGGTGGAAATCAATACGGTAGAAAGTTTCAAAAGCGCACTTTCCAATGATGCCATAGCTGCGATATCCGTAGAAGCTGACATGGACCTGAGCACCGCCACCACAGCCGCACTCACATTCACGCGGCACAAGACGATAGATATAGCTTCGGGCACCACGATAAAGCTCGGAGACCAGAATCACTTCGAGGCTAAGGCAGGTCTTACTTTGACAGGAGAGGGAACTATTGACAATTCTACTGATACTCCTAACGAGACAAATCCCGGGTATCAGAAGTCCTTGATTCATATAACCGGAGGCGACCTGATCATTGACGGTATTACTCTTGTCAATGATCCGGACCATCACTGGCACGGTACACAATACAACTCTGCAGCCATTGCTTATTGGAATGATGCTAATGTCACAATCACAAAGGCGCGTATTAAGTCCGGAGAGTTTACGGTCTGCGGTATGGGGCGTAATGTCGCCAGCGGAGAGATTACCATCAGTGACAGTTATTTTGAATCTACATCAACAAATAAAAACAATGGCAAACATTGGGCCTACGCAATGCGCCTTTTCGGCTCGAAGATACGACTTGATAATTGTGTGGTCAAAGGTACACAGGGTGGTGTCTCTATAGAGGGTTGCCAGGATGCGGTTATAAGCAGCGGGGAATACTACACAGTGAATACAGACGGACATGTTGATGCTTACTATCCGGTGTATGTGACAAACGGTGCCGAAGTCACTATAACCGGAGGAAAATTCTATTCTCCTAATGACCGTAGCAAAGGTCTGGCTATAGGAGGTACCACTTCAGTTGTCTCAGGGGACAATGATGCAGGGTTGCCGTCAGGAATCGTTATTCTTAAGGGTGGAAAATTCAGTGGCAAGGCATACAATCATACGACAAGAGTAGTTTACGAACCCGCTAAAGGCTACATGTACAAGGAGATTGCCGGAGACGAGACCTTCAAGTATGAAGTCGTTCCTGAACAATGAGAAAGGTGGAAAATAAGTCAAACAGATTCTCTAAACTAGCAACGAAATGAAAAAATATTTTGGACAAATGTTATTCTTGGCGGCCGGGGCAGCCGTATTGCTGCTTGCTTCCTGTCAGCGCGATGAGCTCCAGGGCGGCTCCATCTCCGGCGAGGAGGTGAGTGTCAGCATTTCGGCCACTATGCCGATTGACGGCGGTGCGGTGGTCAAGAGCAATGACGAACCGGGGAATGCCTCTTATGTGAACCGCTGTATCATGGGCGTTTATCTCAATGATGACGAAATGAGTTCGCCTGAGCGGATGGGCGATACAGTGGTGGTGAAAGTGGATGGGACGACCCATAAGGCGGAGTTCGGGGATCTTCAACTGGTATCCGGTCATAAATACCTTCTGGTCTTCTGGGCGGATAATGCTGCAGGAGACTCTGACAAAGGCTTCAAGGACAATCACTACAACACAGCCGATTTCCCTGAGGTCACTTTCAAGGAGGGGGATACTTATCAGAGTAATGACGACACCCGTGACGCTTTCTTCGCTTCATATCAGTTAGAGGTCAACGGACCGTCAAGTCACGATATCGAGCTGCACCGTCCTTTCGGCCAGCTCAACATCACCACTAATGATTACCGGACTGTGGCCGAAGACTTCGCTTCACTGCTCCCGACCCAAGTCAAGATAGACTTCAGCGGCATCGATATCCCGACAGGGATTGACCTGCTTACGGGGGAACTTACTGAAGATAAGGAATCGTCTCTTGTCAGCGGACCAGTAAAGATTGCAAGTGTGACTTTACCCATAGCCGCTGACGGCTGCCGTCAGCTCTCATTTGACTATATCTTCGCTCCCTACGAAGAGGAAGGCAAGGAACAGCAGCTGGTTCTCAATGATTTCACGATGCACTTCATGAACGACGAGGGTCAGAAGACACCCTCCGAATATATTTTCCAGAACATCCCTGTCCGCCGCAACTACCGCACCAACGTCTCCGGTAACCTCCTCACCGACCGTACCGGCATCGATGTCGAGGTCGTTCCGGGCTTCAATGAGCCGGATATGGACAAGGATGCGGAGCTTATGAAACTTCTTGCAGCCATAGAGAATGGCGAAGAGTATACATTGCAGGATGACATCGAGATTACCGAGCCGCTTGTTATTGATGGTGAATCGAAGACGGTGACCGTGAAGCTCAACGGTTTCGATATTATTAATACGACATCAGTGCCCGACACGGACCCGAGATACGGCAATACGACAGTATTCCAGGTTTCCGGCAGTTCTGTTCTGAATATAGAAGGGGAGGGGAATGTTCATGCGATAAGTTCAGAGCAGAATCAGGATGGTTACCGCATGGCTGTATATGCTCTTGGAAATGCGAAGGTCAATATTTATGGAGGAAACTTCTTCAACGACCAGGACTTCAATAACCACGTAGCGCAGCTTGACCTTATCTATGCAGACCAGAACGCAGTGATCAATATCTATGGCGGAAGGTTCGAGTCCGGGTCATCCAACAGCAGTGGTTATTGGGTACTGAATCTCAAAGATAAATCGGAAGCGGCTATCAATGTCTACGGAGGAACGTTTGTTAATTTTGATCCATCCAGTTCCATGACGGAGAACCCGGTTAAGAATTTTGTTGCCGAAGGTTACAGTACCGTAAAAGTCAGCGATGAACCTGAGCCTAACGGTATGTATGTAGTTATCAAGGATGGAGAACAGCTGAATGTCCCTGTTGAGGCCGGGACACCGGAGACATTCGTACAGGCACTTGCAAGCGCTGCTGTATCAGAGATATCCGTTGAATCAAATCTGTCCATAACAGAAGCAGCTCTTGCACTGGAAGAAGGCGCTGAGGTAGAGGTTAACCTAAATGGTCACACGCTTACATTCAATGCCGTAATGACGGCTGAGAATGCCTCGGTGACATTCACGGACGGGACGATAGTCACTAAGAACCTTGCTGCCGTAACCAATGATGCCTTCGAGGTTGGAAACAATGGTTCCCTGACTTTGGACGGCATTACATTTAAGTCCAACGGCTGTGGTGTGGGAATTGGAGGAATGATTTCGAACGGCAGTATTATAGTAAGGAACTCCACGATGAATGTAGCAGCTTACGCGGTAGCTACAAATGCCTCTCTTCCGTATTCGCAGGACGTGAAAATAGTTCTGGAGAATTCGACGTTCACTGGTAGTGATCCGGTGTTTGTCAACATTCCGGCAGATGTGACAATTAAGAAATGCAGGATGACGGGAACGGTGCATGGCATGATTCTGCGTGGCGGTAATGCAAATGTGGAGGACTGCACGATAACTCTTCATTACACCGATGATGATGGAGGTACGATAGGAGACTATTTCAATAACAGGAACTGGGGCATTGGCAATATGCTGAATATTGCGGGACTGACTGTGGGAAACAAGTTGCCTGGAGCGGCCTACCAGTATCCGTCATCAATCAACTTAGTAAATACTGTCGTAGAGGTAACAGGACATTATGCAGACAATCTGCCTGCTATGTATGTCTGGGCCAACGAGGGAGACGACCTTGGTGTGACCATCACCTACGATGGGGACACGAAGTTCTACGGTGACCGCATCTACGGTAATAAAGGTGCGAATATCACAGTCAACGGGGCTGCAGCTGTCAGCGATGAAGGTGATACGCGTCCGTAAGTTATGTTGAGTTTCATTTGAAAAAAAGTTGTTGAAAAATAGGAAAATTAAAATTTTAATACGATGAAAATGAATCATTCCTTAATGTTTCTGGCCGGGGCAGCCGTATTGCTGCTTGCTTCCTGCCAGCGCGATGAGCTCCAGGGCGGATCCATCTCCGGCGAGGAACGTGTGGTGACAGTTACGGCTGTGATGCCGTCCGACCCTGTTGAGGTAAGAAGCAATGACAAACCCGGAGACGGGACATTGGCCAACCGCTGCCTGATGCAGGTATATGTGGTGGATGATCCCCAGACCCCTATTGCGTATGGTGAGCCCCAGACGGCGGCAGTAAGCAATCTGAGCGCTACTTTTGAAACCCGTCTGATGAGCGGCCATGATTACCGTCTTGTCTTCTGGGCGGACTGCGCGACGGCTCCCGCTGCTGAAGGCGGAGAGTACAAGGACAAATACTACAGCACAGAAGGTTTCCCGACCGAAGTAAGCCTCATATCCACCGCTTTCCGGGGCAACCAGGATGAACTGGACGCCTTCTTCGGCGAGACTTCCGTGACAACGAAGCAGCTTGCCGCCGGTCCGGTGAGCGTGACGGCTGACCTGACCCGTCCTTTCGGCCAGCTCAATATTTATTCTACTGATTATGCTGATATTCCGGTGGAAATGAAGCCTGCCGCAGTGAAGATTGCATTTTTCGATGTCTATACTTCCATTGACCTGACGACGGGAGAGCTGTCCGACCCGGCAGACCTGACCTATTCGGCAGCTGTCGCCCCTCATGATGCGGCCGGCCATCTGACATTCGACTACCTGCTGGCCACGGACGTGGAGGACGCCATCGCTGATTTCACCATGCATTTCTATACCACAGCAGACGGAAGCACTCCTGCCGCCGATCCCTACACATTCTCCAGCATCCCCGTCCGCCGCAACTACATCACCAACGTCCGGGGTAATCTGCTGACTGACCGCACTGAGATTGAGGTGGTCATAGTGCCGGACTTTGATGGGGAATACAATGAGATAATACCGGAAACTGAGGTAAGTGATGCTCAGACACTTCTTACAGTGCTTGAAGAGGGTGGATATGCAAGGCTTACCGGAGATGTCACAATAACCGGCGCATCAGCAGTCGCAGACGGTAAGGAAGTGGTTATGGATCTGGACGGGCACAGTCTTACGCTTCACGGGACAATGAGTACGTCCGGTACCTCCAGCCTGACTCTAATGAACGGGACGGTCAAATCGTCTGAACCGTATGGGGCCGTTCGTTTTCTTGTTATGGCATCAGCTGGAGGGTCTGTCGCATTGGAAAACGTGACAATGACTTCCGCTGGAGCCGGTATAGGCGTTGCACCGAGCGGTGACCCCGGCAAGGTAACGGTAAGGAACTCCAGCATCACCGCATATTCTTTTGCGGTCGGAACGAATGCTTCCACTCCAATTCGCAATGCGGAAATAGAACTTTACAATTCGGAACTGGTAGGTATGTCTGCCGTGCTTATGAATATACCATCTGTCATCACTGTTTCAGGATGTACATTGCAAGGCTCCATGCATGCTATGATTTTACGCGCGGGGACGGCTGAGATAACCGATAGCCACCTGATGTTAGTGTATGATAAAAGCAACGGGGAGGGAGATACAGCTGAGGACGCCAAGGACAACTATATTGACAAGTGGGGATCAGGGAACGCTGTACCTCTAGCCGCCATCACGGTAGGAAATGACAATAGTAAAGGTTATCTTTATCCGACGGTGCTGACAATTGATAATTCGGTTGTAACAGCAGATAAGTCGGGTGCTCTTCCCGCTATGTACGTGAGGGCAAATACAGATGCCGCTAACGGCGTGACCATCACTTATGGGGAGGATTGTAAGGTTGAAGGAAATATAGTGTACTATAATGACGGAAACAATATAACCGTCAATGGAACTCCGGTAACCGAATAGAGATGAGCGTTCAAAAGAACCATACAGCTTTTGCAATGCTCTTCGGAGCGGTGTGTGCGGTATTGCTGCCCGGTTCCTGCCAGCGGGAGGTACCTGCTGACGTGGTGTCTGGAGAGCAGGAACTGGGCATAACAGTATCGGCTGTGCTGCCATCAGTCCCGGTATCGGTGAAAAGCGCTGAGAATCCCGGTGACGGTACCTCAGTCAACCGCTGCATCCTTGAGGTCTATGAGGACGGAGTTTTCTCGGGGGCCAGGTATGTGGCGCCCGTACAGGATCTTGGCGCTGTGTTCGAGGATGTGCATCTCGTTGCCGGCGGCACCTATGACCTGGTCTTCTGGGCTGACTGCGCCTCCGAAGGAGAGGACGGCAGCTATGCGGACCTGTATTATGGAACTGAGGCCGGTCTGACGCAGATAGCCCTCAATACCGACAACTACATCAACAGCGAGGACGGTCACGATGCCTTCTGTGCTGTACTCAGTGTCGCTGAACTGAGCGACGATCAGCCTCTTGAAGCAACCCTTACCCGTCCTTTCGGTCAGATCCGCCTCTACACGGATGACCTTGACTGGCTGCCTGAGCCGGTAGTGGACCTGACGCAGATCCGTGCCGAAGTGGCGTTTTCCCACATTTTCACAGTGTACAATGCCTTGACGGGGGAGATGTCCGGGCAGATGGACGGACCGCTTGAGCCCGTTGAGGTATCCGTACCCGTGAGTTTTGCTGACGACCCTACCGGGCAGATTTCATTTGACTACTTCCTTGCCGCTCCGGAGGAGGACCAGACCCTGATAGACTTTACCCTCACCCTTACCGACGCCGCTACCGGCTCTCAGGTGTGCGCTCCTTACACGGCCTCCAGCATTCCCCTCCGGCGCAACTGGATAACAAATGTCTATGGCAACTTCCTGACTGAAGCCCTGGACGTCACGGTCGACCTATTGCCGGTATTTTACCAATGGGAAGCAGAGTAGCGGGTCTATTTTGTAATCTCTGGATAATCAGATATTTGCTGATATAACGTGATCTTTTCGGCCTTTTAAAGGATGTCGAAAAGATCACGTGCTTTTGAGAAGCTGTTGATAACAAGGATTTTGTGGATTTTAAGTGCTGCAGTACTTACCGTTGCCCGCAGTTCCGCCAGCCTGAGTTCCGATAGCCTGAGGCCGTTTTGCCTTTGCGGTAGCGTCATTCGTACCGCAGGCACTCGATAGGATCGAGGGCAGCGGCGCGTTTTGCGGGGATGTAGCCCGAGAGGATGCCGACGGCCATGCAGAGGGCGATGGCCAGGAGCATCCACAGCCAGGGGATGATGAAGGAGGCCTGCATGACGGCGGCGATGATGTTGCCGATGAGGATGCCGGCGGCGATGCCTATCAGGCCGCCGGTCTGGCCGATGATTACCGACTCCATCAGGAATTGTGCCCTGATACGTTTCGAGGCTGCTCCCAGTGCCTTGCGCGTGCCGATCTCCCTGGTGCGCTCGCGTACCGATACCAGCATGATGTTCATCAGGCCTACTGTCGCTCCTGTAAGGGTGACCAGTCCGATTACGATGGCGGCGATGGTGAGGGTGCGCATCGTGGAGTTCAGCTCCTCGATGACCGCCTCGCTGCGGGTGATGCGGAAGTCAGCGTCGTCGAACGGGGCCAGCCTCCGGACTGCCCTGAATGTCATTTCGGCCTCGGTAGCGGCTGTTTCGGAGCTTACGGACGGTTCCGGGAGGATGCCGATCGTGAAGTCGGGGGTGGATGAGGCGAGATTGGCCAGAGCATTGGTGTAGGGCACCAGGATGTTGTCGTCCATGCTGCCCCCGGCATTGTTCCCCACCGGAGCCGTTACACCTATTATTATATAGCTGCGTCCCGAGATATGCACCGTCTGGCCCACCGGGTCGTCCTGCGCTTCGAAGAGGGTGCGGGCCACATTGTCCCCGAGAATGCAGTAGAACCGCCCTCCCTCCACGTCGGCTGACGAGATTCCACGGCCGGAGGAAAGTTCCAGCATGTTGTACCTGAGATAATTGCCGTCAGTGGCGATGACGTCGGTAGTGGGGTTGGTACGTCTCTGCCCTGCTTCGGCTCTGGTGCCGGAGAGGACTGTGGTGAATATGGAGACTGTCGCTGGAGTGCTGTAGTAGTCTGTGAACCGCTCGGCCTGGGCTCTGGATATCTCCCGCTGGTTGCGGATACGGTGCATGCCGGCGGGCATGGAGTAGAGCGAGCGGATGTTGATGATGCCGGCGCCCATACGGCTGTAGGCGTTCCTCAGTGTGGCGTCCATTGAGCTTACGGCTGTAAGAATGCCCACCAGGGAGGTGATTCCGAGGGCAATGATGGCTATGGTCAGGGAAGACCGGAGCTTGTTGGACCTGATGGCCCTGAATGCCATGGCGATGTTCTCGGCGGCAAGGGTGAGGCGGCGGTTGCGGCGGGGGGTGGCTGATATTCTCCTCTTCATGACTTTCACACGTTTTAGAAAATGATGTTGTAAAAATAGGAAATTATCTTCGATTGACATACCTTTGCACGCAATTTCAGTAAAAATTTAAGATAGCTATCGACATGAGACCACGCATCAGGCGGTCGCAGACCCGGGAGGGACAGGACCGCGCAGAGTACAGGACAACAGAACACAGAGACTACAGGGCTTCCGGAGAGAAACCATCTTACAGACCCCGCAGGACCTTCGACAGAAACGGAGAGGGAAGGCCCGAAGGCAGATTCTCAAGGCCCGGGCAGCATGGCGGGAATTTCCACAGGGACAATGACAGACAGGACTTCCGCAGCGACCGGCCCGGTTACGGTGGACGCCGTCAGGACAATGGCGGAAGGTCCGAAAACGCAGGTGCCCGTCCGGGATTCCGCGGAGACAAGCCCGGATTCCGCGGAGGGAAACCCGGATTCGGCGGCAGCAGGCCCGGATTCCGCGACAAGGGCGGCAGGTCCTTCGCGGCAGGAGAGCGTACGGACCGTCAGCCCAGGGAGCGCCGAGGCTTCGAGCACCGTCTCCGCTCCGAGCATCCCGGCATGGAGAAGCCCCGTGTCCCGCAGACTCCGGCAGTGGTGAAAGAGGACGACGGATTGGTGCGTCTCAACAAATTCATCGCCAACTCCGGCATCTGCTCCCGCCGCGAGGCTGACGAGTATATCTCCGCCGGTCTGGTGACCGTCAACGGACAGGTTGTCACCGAGATGGGAGTGAAGGTCAATCCCGCGGAGGACGATGTCCGCTTCAACGGAGAGCGTCTGCGCGGTGAGAAGAAGGTCTACGTCCTGCTCAACAAGCCCAAGGACTTCGTGACCACTACCAGCGACCCCCATGCGGAGAAGAACGTGATGCAACTCATCAGCAGGGAATTGTGCCCTGAGCGCATTTTCCCCGTAGGCCGTCTGGATAAATCCACGACCGGAGTACTGCTGCTGACCAACGACGGGGAACTGGCCGAGAAACTCACCCACCCCTCGTATCAGAAAAAGAAAATATATCAGGTGACCCTGGACAAGAACGTGAAGCCTGAGGACATGGACAAGCTTGTAAGTGGCGTGGACCTGGAGGACGGCCCGGCATACGCCGATGAAGTGGCCTACAACGGGGATGACCGCAGCATCGTGGGCATCGAGATCCATTCGGGCCGCAACCGTATTGTCCGCCGCATGTTCGAGGCCCTCGGCTACCGGGTAAGAAAGCTTGACAGAGTGTATTTTGCCGGACTTACCAAGAAAAACCTGCGCCGCGGCCAGTGGAGATTCCTCAGCGACGAGGAGGTGACCATGCTCAAACTCAATTTCTATGAGTAATCCAGTCCCTCACCGCGCCGGTTTCGTCAACATCATAGGCAACCCCAACGTGGGCAAGTCCACGCTGATGAACGCCCTGGTCGGGGAACGCCTTTCCATCATCACATCCAAGGCCCAGACCACCCGGCACCGTATCATGGGCATCGTCAACGGAGACGACTACCAGATAGTCTACTCCGACACTCCGGGAATCCTCAAGCCGGCCTACAATCTCCAGCGTTCCATGATGGAGTACGTGGATACCGCCATTGGAGACGCCGACATCATCCTGTACGTCACCGATGTGGTCGAGAAGGGAGACAAGAACCGGGAGTACGTAGACCGGCTGTGCAGTGTGGACTGCCCGGTGCTCATCGTTATCAACAAGATAGACCTGAGTGACCAGCAGACCGTGGCCGCTCTGGCCGCACAGTGGTCCGCCGCAGTTCCCCGCGCCCAGGTATTCGCCGCCTCGGCCCAGGAGCGTTTCGGCCTCGAGCCCATATTCAACAGCATCATCGGCCTGCTGCCGGAGAGCGAGCCCTGGTACGACAAGGATTTCTTCACAGACCGCAACCTCCGTTTCTTCGCCTCCGAGATTATCCGCGAGAAGATCCTGACCAACTACGACAAGGAGATACCCTATTGTACTGAGGTAGTGATAGAGGAGTTCAAGGAAAATGCGGACCGCTACGACATCCGCGCCGTCATCAACGTCATGCGCGAATCCCAGAAGGGCATCATCATCGGCGCCCGGGGAGCATCGTTGAAGCGCGTCGGCACCCAGGCCCGCATCGACATGGAGGACTTCTTCCAGAAGAAAGTCTTCCTGCAGCTCTATGTCAAGGTCAACCCCCACTGGCGGGACGACAAGCGGAAGCTCGCCGCTTTCGGGTATTGATTCAGCAGTTTTTTTTGCCTTTTGCGCGTAGCCTTTCCGTGGAGAGGGGTGTTCTGCGTTTGCCTTCCGCATTGACTCCTTCGAAAGGTGTCGGATTTTCGCGCATTTTCCTCACTCCATTGGAAGGGGTGGAATAGCCGCGGTGCCTCCATAGGTGCTGTGGATCCGTTTTCCGTTTGCCATCCCCTTTCACTTCTTCCAGAAGGTGCCGACGAAAGTGACGTTTCATCGGCACCTTCCGGCACACGCAGCTGTGCGGGCCCGTCCACAGGCCATTCTCACGGGCATATCTCCACGCCCCCTCCGAAAAGGTGCCGACAAAAGTGGCGTTTCATCGTCACCTTCCGGCACCCGC
>ULLI01011460.1_pt1 | contig 12482 bp, 13 predicted proteins | sample 1951351 | NCBI WGS metagenome assembly ULLI01 (sample SAMEA4835520, study PRJEB28245) | human gut metagenome | biome: gut microbiome; material: fecal sample | place: Denmark | collected 2008 | reverse complement strand
ATCTGTGCACTTCCCGTTACCGTTTACAACTTTGGATGTATATGTTACGCCCGGATGTGGCTGGACTGTGGAATGGGGAGATCTCGTGGAGCACTATACCGGCACGGGGGATTGGCAGCATATCAGTCATGGTGGTTCTCCATGTCGCTGTGTACATATCTTTGCGGAGGACTGTGGCGAAATTATTGGAATTGATGCCGGGGGATCAATTTGGTCTACATGTTCGTGGAGTAAGATTGATGTATCGCGTTGTCCCTCTTTGAGGTATTTTAGGAATAATAGAGCCGAGGCTCTGGATGTGTCATGTAATCCATTGTTGAAAGAGTTGGACTGTCAAAATGGAACGTTCGGGACATTGGATCTCTCCGCCAATCCGGAGTTGAAGAAGCTGACGTGCAATTGGTGTAAAGACTTGACCGAGTTGAATCTGTCGCGAAACCTTGCCTTGCGCGAATTGAATATCTGTTTTTCCGCGATAAAGAGGCTCGGACTGCATAACCGTTCTGTCTTGCAATCGGTTGTTATGGAAGATGTTGAATTGGATGAGCGCTCCGAGAAATATCTGCTTCAGATATTGGAGCGTAATGGCGGTGAAGTCAGAAAAAAATTGTATGATTTTTAATGGTCCGATGAACATTATACAAAAACTGGAAGACCTTGGGGTTATGGCGTCAGGGCATTTTGCTCAGGAAGACACTGAGTTGTCGTGGGTGCTGACACATGCAGGAGAGCTGATGATAGTCGGGAATGGCAGTATGGACTTGTTTGTTGATGATTTTGATTACCGGATAGATGCTACCGATTATGAAATGCATACGTTTTATTATCCAATTAGATGTTCATATCCGTGGTTCGCTTATCATGATCAGATCAGGTTACATATTCGCCGACTGGGTTTACAGCCAGAACTTAAATTATTCCCGATAATTTCAGACATTTTACACTTGTGCTACTTTTTGACTTAACCTGCCCTTAGTTTTGTCCCCGGAACAAAAGCAAAATAGTTATGGAAACTAAAGAGCAGGAAGTATCGCACGGCAAGTGCAGGAAGAATTATCCAAATGTAGTTGTCCCTCAGCGCGGCAGGGGCTTTTTCGGTATCGGTATAGAGTATCCTATGACAGCCAAAAACGTGGGTACGCTGTGGCGTTCCGCCCATATCATGGGAGCGGACTTCATGTTCGTCATAGGGCGGCGTTATACAAAAGTGGCTACGGATACCCTCAAGAGCTGGAGGCATATACCGCTGTTCGAATATGAGAGTTTCGGACATTTCTACAAGGCTATGCCCAAGGATGCTGAACTGGTCGGTGTGGAACTGGACTCGCGCAGTGTGCCGCTTACATCGTACAGTCATCCGCAAAGGGTTGTATATCTGCTCGGTGCAGAGGATAAGGGACTGTCCGCCGAGGCCTTGGAGCATTGTACGGATGTGGTGCAGATTCCCGGGGAATATTCGCTGAACGTGTCGGCGGCGGGCAGTATCGTGCTGTATGACCGTCTGCTTAAAAATGGAAGTTTCGGGACAGTGTAGCAGTGAGATATTATGATAAGGACGATTCTATGTCTGTCGGACACGCACAATCGGCACCGCAGTCTCAGAAATCTGCCTCAGGCCGATGTCCTGGTGCATTGCGGAGACTTTACTGAGTACGGAACAGAGGCGGAGGCGTTGGATTTTCTCAACTGGTTCTGCGATCAGCCCTATCGGTACAAGCTGTTCACGGTGGGCAATCATGACGTGTGTCTTTACGGCGGTGGTGTTGAGGGGCTGGACGGGAACTGCTATTTCTTGTCCGGCAATGGCGTAACGCTTGACGGTGTGCATTTCCACGGTCTGCCGTTTTTTATCGAGGGGCTTGAAAATCACAGTGTGCAGGCAGTCCCGTCCGGCGTGGACGTGCTTATCTCGCATCAGCCTCCGTTCGGGGTGCTGGACGAGGCCGGTGAGTCCGGCAAGGTTTGTCATTATGGCAGTGAGAGTCTTGCTCAGAGGATACATGATATCCGTCCGTCTTATTGTCTCTTCGGCCATGTCCATGCTGGGTACGGCATGACGGAGAAGGACGGTACTGTCTATGTCAATGCGGCTCTCATGCGGGACGGAGGTCAGTTGAATGAGCCGGTCCTCGTGCGGATAGGGGAGAGGCGGTGAGGGCGGCGGATGTATTCGAGGAGATATATCAATGATTTACTGTCTGAACAAAGCGCTCAACCATAGACGCAGGACCGGGTCCGCTATGACCGTGCGGCCGTCTACTTTGTCTATGAGTTCCTTGTCTGTCAGGCTTTTCTGGAGCCTTGTGATATTGGATTTGGAACCGAGACCGAATCGGTCTGTCACGTCTTTGTTTCCAAAGCCGGAGTGAACGCCTGAGCATACGGCTTTGAGAAAATTCATCTGATAGGAGGTAAGGGATTCGGTCTGATGCGTGAACAGCGGTGAACATTGATTTATCAGTTCCAGGACGGCGTCTTTAAGATTCTGCGGTGTCGCTGAGTCTTTTGTCTGCAGCAGGACATTCCATGCGAGCTGTTGGACATACGAGGAATGGTTCTCTACAGTCTTGCAGATTTCTCCGGCCAGCTCAGCGGATATGTTTTTCCCTTTTGACGCAAATCTGGATTGTATGAACGGTATCCAGTCTTGTGTCGGAATAGGCTTCAAGTAAAAGGTATCCCCGAACATATAGAACGGCATCCTTCTGTTTTGGAAGATGTTCTCCATCATGTGCTTTTTGCTTCCAAAAAGACAGTAGGAGGTGTATTGCTGGTGTTGCCATACGCCCCTGAGATGTTTTTGAACAATGATTGAGTCTGGGAATTCTCCTATTTGCTGGAATTCATCTATACAGATTACTATATGGAAACCTTTCTTTTTTGCGATTTTCTCAGGAAGGGACAGTATGATTTCTGGGTCTATGTCCTTGGGTTTTATGCCCAAAGATATTGAGAACTCGTGTGAGGGGTCGGGCGATATGGATACTGCCGGTGCGAGTCTGCCGAGGAATTCTTTTGCGGATTCAAGGGCTTGTTCTATTCTGGACGATGTTTCCCGGATGACGGTTGTGGCGAAGCGGGTGTAGAAATCGTATTCGTCCCTGCAGTCATAGATGTCCATGTAGATGGTTTTGATTCCGGACGCAGTTATGCTGGAGCATACCTTTTTTACCAATGATGTCTTGCCTATGCGTCGTGGGGAGATGAGGACAGTATTGACGCCGTTCTCGAAATTCAGTCTGATTCTTTCTGTTTCCTGCGTCCTGTCGGTGAAATTCTCGCCTTCAACAGATACTCCGAAGATGAATGTCTTGTCCATACCATGCGTGTTTTGTCGCAAAAGTAGTAAAAAAACACTCGGTTCACAAACTTGTGGACCACAAACTTGTGAACCGGAAACGCTGGCTCAAATCCCCGCCCTGCATGACGTGACACTTTTATAAAAGTGAAATTTTGCCTAAAATGCACTTCTGTAAAAGTGTTTGTTGTTTAAAATTCTGTAATTGGCACTACATTTACCCTATAACCGTCTTTCTCAATTGTGCGCTTATCGTTATAAGTTACAATAACAAGATTATCACACTTTAATTCTCCGGCACATTCAACAATACTGTCCACCTCCCGTTTCTCCGTTTTAGGACTGCTCATATCATAACATACCTGAACAAGCCTCAATATGCGGGTGCCTTCACGAAGGACAAAATCAACCTCCTTATCATTCCGTGAACGATAATAGAACATCGTCTTCTCAACATCATAGCCTCGGCGTATAAGTTCTATGAAAACTTGATTTTCAAGCAGTCGTCCCAGATTGTCACTCAAGGAAAATGCCTTCGATGCCACAAAACCGTTGTCAACGACATACACTTTCCTTGGAGCTTTTTTCATCAGCTTAAGCTTATTGTTGTAGCGTGACAAATAATAGAAAAGGTATGGTTCATGGAGGGAAGGTCATTCATACTGTTATTCGGATACAATATTACCACTTTTATTCAAAAAACAATGTGTACTGCACAAAATATATATTATTTTATGCAGTACATAGTTATTGATGCATTGTGCGACCAATATCTTTAGCTAACGCAGTAAAATAATCTACTTGTGCCGTGATTTAGCGCAAATCCGGATTTTCTTTGCAGAAAAACAATTTATGACCGGTTTTGAGGAAAAGTTGAACGGAATAGTCAGAAGGAGGAAGCAGGAAAAAGCCGAATGGAAGGCTTCCTGCCCGTCAGTCGAGGAATTGCTGTGCCTGCAGCTGTCGGGATATTCTTCCCGGCAGATAGTGGGGATGGGCATTGAGGGGAACGGGCAATTGAAAGAGACGGCGGCAAAGGCTCAGCGTGAAATGGACAAAGCCAGGCGGATACTGGACAGGCAGGCCAAAGCTGGGGTCATCACAGTCCCGTATTATGCTGATAATTATCCCTGGCATTTTAATAACCTGTGCAATGACGCCCCTGCGCTCATTCATGTGTCGGGCGACTTGGGGTTGCTTAACCGGGATGACACTGTGGCGGTTATCGGTGCCCGTGGTGCCGATGCGGAAGGATTGGGTGTCGCATACCGCTTTGCCGGGCAGGCCGGAGGGCAGGGGCATGTGGTCATCAGCGGACTGGCATTGGGGTGCGATGCGGCTGCCCATCGGGGCTGTCTCGATGCGGAGGGGCAGACTGTCGCCGTCGTTGCCTCGGGACTGGACATCACTCATCCTAAGGTAAATAAGCCATTGCAGGAGGAGATTGTGGCGAAAGGTGGAGCCATAGTCTCAGAGCATCCCTTCGGGGTGAAGGCCAATCCCACGAGACTGGTCGCCCGCTGCCGTATGCAAGTGGCTCTGACCCGGTCGGTCATCGTGGTGCAGTGCCCTATTGTCAGCGGAACGATGTATGCCGTTCGCTTCGCGCAGGAGTATGACGGAGACATCTTCGGCTGGGAAAACGATATTTACGCGGTGGAATACGGCACTTGGAACGACATGAACTCCGGCAACAAGTTCTTGCTCGACCATAATCTAGCCATTCCCCTCCGCCCAGAACAGGACATCGCTCTGAATCAATATTGTCAAATCATAAACGGAACAGAATGACGCTTAAGGAACTTGTTATGAAGGTTGACTTCGACAGCCTTATTAGGAATAGTGGGGAAATAGACATTTGGATAACATCTACGCCTTCCGTGAGGCATACGATATTCTCCGGGGCATGGAGCCGGACAGGGATTATCGCGGGAAGGCGACCGTGACAACATCAATAAAGGAGGACGGGACAAAGAGCACACGCGTAAGTTCCTTGGACGATGATGTCTGGGAGAAAGAGCTGGCTAAGGAGCTTGTCTTTCCGGACGGCCTGTCGGTCAGCATGGAGGAACTTGCCATGCACTGCCTGTGGGTGATTACCTTTTACGGTTTTCCTGGCAGCACCTTCACGCGCAGTGATGTGGAGTTTCTGTTGGGCGTTGACTATGGTATGCGGTATGACTATTACTCAGTCGGCTGCGGAACAAACGGGCGCCTGGATTACATCCTTGAGTCCATGACCAAATACCGGCAGCTGGATTTAGCCAGATATGACAATGCTGTTGTGTTTGTCCTTTATCCTTCCCGTTATCCGTTGGAAGACTTGGAAGTGGAGGCATTCCGTAAGGCGGTGCATAAGCGGTTGGGGTATGAGAATGTCATGTTCGGCACAGCAGTGACAAGTAGCGGGAATGAAAATGTCAAGGTCATGTTGCAAAGCTTCCTTACCTCATGAGGAACTCGATCATGTCCCTGTGCTTGCAGTAGGCCAGGTCGCTCTTGTATTTCTCCTCATTGGCGTCCTCGCCTATGAGAGTGGATAGGAATATCCAGAAGCTCTTGCGGTGGTGCTTGTACTTCAGGTGGGCCATCTCGTGGAGCATGACGACGTCGGACATCCGGAGGGGAAAGAGTGCCAGCTCCGGGGACAATGCTATCTCGTTTGTGTGCGTGCAATATCCTAAGATGCTGCGTTTGAGAGGGAACACTGATACTTTACTGCAGTAAAGACCTTTTTGGCGTTCCAGCTCGTGCAGGCGCAATGGCAGGGCAGTGGACGCGGTCTGTTCGACGAAGGACTTGATCTGACGGCGGAGCCACTGCTGGATGGACAGGCGGGCAAAGTCGGTCATGTCCGAATAATACAGGCAGAGCAATGCAGGGCTGCTCTCGCTCAGAAGCCGGACTGTCTTCTGAAAAGTGTACACCGCTCTGTTCGCTGCGGGAAATCCGGCCTCATGCTCAAGCATCTGCTGGTCAATGCGGCGCCAGGCCACCTGCAGGTATGGGCTGCTCAGCCGCAGGGACGGATTGATCAGGAACGGCAGGTCTTCGTATCTCATATCGTCCAGAATTTATCCAGTACTTTGCTGTAGGGTCCTATGTGTTTGCCGATGCATAGGCCGTAGAACCGTGTGCCTCCGGCCTGTTCATTCCGAATCTTCACGGAGGTCTCAGGCTTGGGAAGTGGAAAGAGAAAATCGCTTATTATGAGCACGTCCGCCATGGAAAACGCTTCTTTGCCCAGCGCTTTCAGGGCGGCGGACAGCATTTCCTCCCCGTCAGTGCCTCCGGTAAAACGGTCGGAGAAGAAGTCCTCTACCTTGGAGTATTGGCCCGGTCTGGAGATTTCAAGGTACCTGGCCCGGACGGAGAAGGTTATTAGGAAGCATTTGCGCTTCTGCTTGCGGGCGAGGTAGGTGATGTGGGTCAACAGGGCTTTGCATATCTCGATCGGCTTGCCGCTCATCGAGCCGCTGGTGTCGATGGCAAGGATTATGGGGCCCATTTCGAGCCGTGGCTCCGGTCTGGTCGTCCTGTCGGTCTTCTGTTTGGAAGTAGTGGGAGGTTTGGAGTGAAACTGCTGGAGCTGCCGGTCCACATATTTTCTGTAGAATACCGGCTCATCCATCAGGGCGTATTCAGTGGGAAGGAGGCACGTTAAGTTGTTGCCCGCGGTGACACCGTCTATTTCCTGACGGCTGGAGGAATGATGGAGGAGTATGGGGACATTGAGCATCGCGGTAATGTCCTTTTCTATAGTGTCCTTCTCATGCTCCCTTCCGATCTGGCGCAGGATGTCCTCCAGAGCCGGGTATTTGAAGATGATACCGCGCATTTTCTTCCGGGTCCTGTAGTCCTGCTTCCCTATGCCCATTACCCGTCCCCTCAGGCAGTTGCGGATGTGGCCCTCCTGCCTCCGCTCTTTCATCAGAAGTGCGCATCTCTCCCAGTTATACCTCAATGCCTCGAATATCTGCTCTTTGGATTTTTCCTCGTTCCGGAAGGCATTGGCATAGCCTTCAGCATTGAGCATATCCTTTGGGAAATTGTACGAGAGCCATCTTTTGACTTGCGGCCACTGTCGCCTCCGTCCTTCCATACTGTCGCCGAAGAACTGCTGTATCATCTCCAGTTCCCGCCTGTAGCCTGTCTGAATCTCAAGTATGCCGGGGAGAATTTTCCCGAACAGGGTGAGAATCCTCTCCCGGAGCAGCTCTCTGAGGTCCTCGTCTTTCTCTATCCTGTCGCGGAAGCCTTCTATCTGGTTCCGCATGTACCTGGACAGCGGCTCCTCCTCGTATTCCGGAGGAATCCTGCTTCGCTCGAGGTAGAGGTCGAAGAGTTCGGAGTAGCTGTCTGTCTGTTTGTCGATGTCTTGGTTATACTCCATTTGTATGCATACTTTTTATTTTGATTTCCAAGGCGTTGAGGGTACGTTCCACAGCCTGTGCGTATTTCCGGACGGGTCTGATGTCCTGGCTGCTGATGAAGATGTTGGTGTTGTGGTCTGTCAGCAGGTCTCTTAGGCAGTCGAAGTCCTTGCGAATGCTGTGTACCGCCTCTTCCAGGTGCAGGTATGATATGTCGGGAATGTGCAGCTTGTTGATCAGAGTGCTGATACTGTTGCCGATGGAGTTGCTTTTTTCGAGTACGTATTCTTTACCGTCAATAAGGACGCTGTCCTGTCCGCGCAGGAGGGATACGATGGCGGCCTGTCCTTGCGGACCTGAGACAGGGACGTTCAGTATACGGACGATGTCGCCTCCCATCCTGTCATCGCGGTACCGTATCCCGGTTGTGGACTTCGATAGGGAGAGCTGACTGTAGTCGTTCAGGACGAAGTACATGTCGCATGATTGAGCAGTGGGGGAGGAGGGCAGCAGCTTGACGTAAAAATAGTTGTAGACCTTGAAAGTGGGATCGGCGTTTGACGGATCCTGCGTCTGTCCGGGCTGCTTCTCTCCGTCGGGCGTATGCTCAGTCTTGCGGGTCAGCTCTTCCATCCCGGACTGTACATCCGCGAACAGACTTTTTATCACGGCGGTAGCTGTCGGGCCCATGCATTCTGTCTTGTTCCAGAGAATATGGAACAGCAGGAGCAGGTCGGTCTGGTCCACGCTGCTGCGGTTGTTCAGAAATGCTGATGTGCGCAGAATCCTCACTGTCTTTTTCCACCGCCTGTCCGAGACATAGAAGTCCAGGGGATCTGTGTTCTCAGCCTTTGAGAGGGCTTTCAGCTCGAGGCGTATCCGGGTTATTGTCTTCAGAATGTTGTCCGGCAGCTCGATTCCCGTGATGGCTCTGTTCCATGTCTCCAGTTCTGCTGCTGAAATTCTCAGGGACGGGTTCATCTCAACCGTCGCAGGGGTGTCCTGTCGCAGCATCTTGTAGAAGGCTGCCTCGTTCTCGATGCAGTCGGAAACGCAACGGATCAGGAAACGGTCCCAGAGGGCTTCCAGTCCTTCGTCCTCCTTCGGCAGCTCGTTGGAAGCGGCAATGAGGAGTTTGAGCGGGAGTCTCATGGTTACGGCTCCGTTTTGGAATATCTTCTCATTGAGTACCGTGAGCAAGGCGTTCTGAATGGCCGGACCGGCTTTCCAGATCTCGTCCAGGAATACAATGTCCGCGGACGGCAGGTATCCGTCTGTGCAGCGCTCGTAGCAGTCCTCTTCCCTGAGTTTCCGGATGGACACCGGGCCGAATATCTCGTCGGGAGTAGAGAATCTGGACATGAGGTACTCGAAGGCGCGGCTGTCCCCGAATACCTCTTTCAGTCTTCTGGCAATGAGGCTTTTCCCCGTGCCCGGAGGCCCGAGCAGGAACAGGCTTTCCCCTGATACGCAGCAAAGTATGCCCATGGCTATGAGCCGGTCCTTCTCCCATATGCCGGCACTCAGGGCTTTCACTGTCTGTTTGATACGTTTCTGTATGTCTTGGCTTTTGGTCTGTCTCATATCTGTGGTGTTGTAGTTACTGTGCGGCCTTGAAGTTGAATACGGGTCTGATGACGCAGCTGATGTCTGCGGAGTCCCGGATGTTGGCGATGATCTCCTCCGCCGGTTTGTAGACCATAGGGGACTCGTCGATGGTCAGCTCGGAGACGGTCTCGCTGTAGATGCCTTTCATCGAGTCGTTGAAGGCCTCCATGCTGAGCTGCTGGAAAGCCTGGGCGCGGCTCATTATGCGGCCTGCTCCGTGAGGGGCCGACCAGTTCCAATCCGGATTGCCCTTGCCGGTGCATATCAGGGAGCCGTCCCGCATGTTCATGGGGATGATGCACTTCTCTCCCTCGCGGGCGGAGATGGCTCCTTTGCGGATGATGCTGTCGTCCCCGATGTAGTTGTGGACGCTCTCGAAACGCTCCCGGGCCAATGCCTCCTGGGTGCCGCTGATATTGCCTTTGGCCCGCAGGTACTCTACAAGCAGGTCCGTGATGATGCTCCGGTTGATTTGCGCCCATCTCTGGCACAGGCGCATGTCGTGCAGGTAGTCCTCGCGCGGCTGTCCCTCAAGCCAGCAGAGTTCCGCGGGGACCGGCGGCCTTTGCATTCTGAAGGAGTTGTGAAGCTCCCGTATGGCCTCCTGCAGCTCGGCTTTCCGTCCTGCCGCCTTGTATTCCTCTATCATCCCGGCCTGCTTTTCCATCAGTTTGTCCCAGCCGGACATGTTCTTCACGGCCTGTTTCTGGTAGATGTCCGCCACTTGTTTGCCTAAGTTGCGGCTGCCGGTATGGACGACCACGTACATTCTGCCCTGACCGTCGCGGTCCAGCTCTATGAAATGATTGCCTCCGCCGAGGGTGCCTGCGGCCTTGTACAGCCTTTTGACATCTTTCAGTTCTCGAAAGCAGCGCAGCTCCTTGACCAGTTCTTTCGCTTCTACGTATCTTTCCCTGTACGGTTGCAGCTGGATCAGACCTTCCTGGCTCCGTATGTCCCTACCTGAGGGAATGCTGTTCAGAATAAACTGATTCAACTCGTGGAAGTCTATATCCCCGCTGCACTCGAACGGCTGCACCAACATGCCGCAGCCTATGTCCACTCCGACGATGTTCGGGATGACCCTGTCTCCAAGGTTGCCGGTGAAGCCTATCACGCAACCGGCTCCGGCATGAACGTCCGGCATTATCCTGATTTTGCAGCCGCTGAATACGTCGATGGACATCAGCCGGCGGATCTGTTCTATGGCCTTTTCCTCAATGTTGTCCGTGAAGATTTTCACATCGTAGTCGTCAATTGTTCTCATAACTGTCGCATTGTTTCTGCAAAAATAGATGACGCATGCGCCATATTGAAGCACAAGATGCGTTTTGCCGTAGCCGCATGTTGAAAAAATACCGCTCCAACTGATATTTGATGTATCTTTACGGCTCCAAATTCAAGAAATATGAGCAGAAACGAGATGACTTCGAGGCAGGCCAAGCTGGAGGCTTTCGGCCGCCTTCTGGATATATTGGATGAGCTTAGGGAGAAATGCCCTTGGGACCGCAAGCAGACTACCGAGTCCCTTCGTCCTCAGACGGTTGAGGAGACTTACGAACTTAGTGACGCTATCCTGCGCGGAGACGGAAAGGAGGTGTCCAAGGAGTTGGGCGATGTGCTCCTGCATGTGGTCTTCTATGCGAAGATAGCCTCGGAGAAGGGCGAATATGATATTGTGGATGTGATCAACAAGCTGTGCGATAAGCTGGTCTACCGCCACCCCCATGTCTTCGGACAGGTGCATGTGGACGGGGCCGACCAGGTGGTGCAGAACTGGGAAGAGCTGAAGACAAAGGAAAAGGACGGCAACAAGCGGGTGCTTTCGGGCGTACCTGTGACCCTGCCGCCGCTGTTGAAGGCCTACAGGATGCAGGACAAGGCCAGGGCCGTGGGCTTCGACTGGGAGGAACGTTCCCAGGTCTGGGACAAGGTAGGGGAGGAGCTCGGGGAGTTCCGCGCGGAGCTGGACCGGATGGACAAGGCTGACCCCGAGTCGGTGAAGAGAGCTGAGGGAGAGTTGGGAGATTTCCTGTTCTCGGTGGTCAATGCGGCAAGGCTCTACGACCTTAATCCGGATACCGCCCTGGAGATGACCTGTGCCAAGTTCCGCCGCCGTTTCACCTATTTGGAGGAGCATACCATCCGTCAGGGCAGGTCTTTAAAGGACATGACGCTGGCCGAGATGGATGCTCTCTGGGATGAGGCCAAGGCACTTGAAAGTGCAGACGGACAGGGAGATAATCAGAAAGAGTAAAGCGATCTGGAAAATCGTCCGGTATGGAACATTCAGCAAATAATCCGGGAGCGGATGTACAGGAGAGAAGCTGTGCTGTATCCGAGCGGGGACAAATTCCGCAGTGGCAGGAGAGAACGGCTTTGTTGCTGGGAGAGGAGGCCCTTGTAAGGCTGAAGGAGGCTGTCGTCGTGGTGGCCGGTCTGGGCGGAGTAGGGGCCTATGCGGCTGAGATGACGGCCAGAGCCGGAGTCGGACGGATGGTGCTCATCGACTCGGACCGGGTGGGGGAGAGCAACAAGAACCGGCAGCTGCTGGCCGTGAATTCAACGCTCGGAAGGCTGAAAACGGAGGTGATGGCGGAAAGGCTGCTGGACATCAATCCAGCGCTGCAGCTTGTCACGGTGGCGGAATACCTGACCGAGGACAATGTACCGGCCATTTTGGAGGGTGCTCTTGAAAAGATCTCTGCTGCCGCTCAGCAGGTCTCTTTTGGGACCGGCGGCGACCCACAGACGGTGGCACCGGCAGGAACTGCTCTCAGACCGGATTTCCTCATTGATGCGATAGATACCCTTGCACCTAAGATTGCTCTCATCTCCCATTGCGTCCATAACGGCATTCCGCTGGTGTCCTCGATGGGCGCTGGAGCCAAGCTGGACGCTACGAAAGTGCGCCTGACCGACCTCTCCAAGTCCTACAACTGCCCGCTTGCCTTCATCCTGCGGAAGAAACTCCGCAAGATAGGCATTACCAAGGGATTCCCGGTAGTTTTCTCGGAAGAGCTGCCAGAGCGGGACGCGATAGTGCCCACAGAGGGCGAACGCAACAAGAAGTCCCAGGTCGGGACTATCTCATACCTGCCGGCAGTATTCGGATGCGTCTGTGCCCAGGCTGCAGTCAGGCATATTACCGCTCGGTAAAAGTGCTTAAAGCGCTTACCGCAACGGCACCGAATTGCGGGATT
>ULLI01018949.1_pt1 | contig 12678 bp, 8 predicted proteins | sample 1951351 | NCBI WGS metagenome assembly ULLI01 (sample SAMEA4835520, study PRJEB28245) | human gut metagenome | biome: gut microbiome; material: fecal sample | place: Denmark | collected 2008 | reverse complement strand
CCTTCATCTCTTCCGCACCTTTGGTTTGGGTCTTCATAACAATTATTGAATGAAAAATTTACACAAGAAGACGCTCCATCGAAATACCAGCATTTATCTCCTTCACCGGGAGGTCCGTAATCACTGCGAGCATTTCCGTTTTCTGTGTTGCTCGGAAGAGGTGCATCAAACTTTAATTCTTGTCGGGAAGAATAGATCTCTACGCTAGTCAAACAAAGAATGACTAGGACTAAAAAAAGTGATTTGTTTTTCATAAGATCTGCTTTTAAAGGTTAGTATATAGTTAACTTCACAAATGTACATTAGAATTTTATTATATCAAATATATTTTGGAATATTTTTCAGAATATATTGTTGGGTAACTGGTTTATATGCAGTGATATAATTGAATGTGACTTATATGATGTGCTAAATTTATGCTTTTTATTATGAAGAAAATAAACCTGTTTAGTTCTAAAACTATTAATAAAGTTCTTTATGTACCAACTCTTCAAACAGTAATGCATATTTTGCGACGACTGCTTCGGCGTATTTCTTCCCTTTTCCGGCACTTGCTTTTTTAGGATTGCCTATACCGGTATCTTGCGAAACGTTTTGCCAGTTTCTCGGAATCCATGCCACTTTTTCATTCAGCATTTGCGAAGCGAACTTCTTATAATTTCCATCTCCGGCTTCATCCAGGTTTACCAATTCCGGATGATAATGCATCATAACAGAAGTTTCCAATTCATCTGCATGGTCACCCGGTTCATCAAAGTACTCTTTAGCAGGGATAAAGGCAAACCATTCGCTGCTGGCTATCAGGAAGTCGGGATAGTCCAGTGACAAGTCACGTATCATACTTTTGAATGTATTGCCGCCATGTCCGTTGATAATGACCATTTTGCGGTATCCCTGGGCGTATAGAGAGGCAACTAGGTCGCTTAAAATCGCTTTTTGCGTTTCATAGCGATAATGGATGCAGAAATCCAGCTCGCGTTGTCCCGGATTCTGTGAACCGGCAGTGACGTAAGGCATGACCATGCAACGAATACCGTAATGTGTTTTTGCCAGTTTTGCAGCATCTAGTGCGATGTCGTGGCTTAGAATGCAGTCTGTCAGATAAGGCAGGTGCAGATTATGCGGTTCGGTAGCTCCCCAAGGGAGGAGGACCAAATCATATTTCAATGGTTTTACCTTGCCGTAACAGGTTACGGCAAGGTCTAGTTCTTTATCCATTATTTATAAGAATTTTTAAAGATATGCAGGATTTCTTCGTCTGTAATCGGGCGTGGGTCGAGAGTGAACAGTCCTCCCATCGTATCTCTTGCATTTTGCAGGAATTTGGGGAAATCTTCGGATTGGATACCAAATTCGCTCAGTTTGATAGAATGTACTTTACATTCTTTTTGCAGTGTAATCAATGCATCAATGAAATCGGACGGACGGTTGCTCTTTTTCTGGGTCATCATTTCAGCCATTTTCATGTAACGTTTTGTACAGTCATGCCGGAAAGTTTCGAAGTATGCCTCAGACAAGGCAATGAGTCCTGCTCCATGAGGAAGTTGTGGATAATAAGCACTCATGGCATGTTCTAATGAATGTTCGGAAGTGCAGCTTGAAGTGGCTTCTACCATGCCTGCCAAGGTGCTGGCCCAAGCAATTTTGGCACGCGCTTTCAAATTCTTTCCGTCGGCTACGGCTACTGGCAGATATTTGTAGATCAGACGGATGGCTTCTAAGGCGTAAAGATCACTGATGGGTGTTGCACAATTGGCGATAAAACCCTCTGCGGCATGGAAGAATGCATCGAACCCTTGATAGGCGGTGAGGTGCGGGGGAATGGAAACCATCAGTTCCGGGTCTACAATAGATAAGGTAGGGAAGGTCAGCTGGCAACCGAAGCCTATCTTTTCTTGAGCCGTTTCGTGGGTAATCACTGTCCATGGATCCATTTCCGTTCCGGTTCCGGCGGTGGTAGGGATGGCGATAATGGGAAGTGCTTTGGTAACAGGGCGTCCTTTACCACTACCCCCTGATACATAATCCCAGTAGTCACCGTCGTTGCAGGCCATAACAGCTATACTTTTGGCTGAGTCGATGGAACTTCCGCCTCCCAGTCCTACTACAAAGTCGCACTTTTCCTCCCGGCAGATGGCGGCTGCTTCCATGACGTGTTCTTTGATGGGGTTGGAAAGGATTTTATCGTAAACCAGTGTTTCTACATTATTCAGTCTTAATTGGGCAAGTACTCTCTCCAAATATCCATATTTCCGCATGGAAGTTCCGGATGAGATGACGACCAGTGCCTTTTTCCCCGGTAATTTTTCACTGGATAATTTCTTGATTTCTCCGCAGCCAAATACTAATTTGGTAGGGATGTATAAACTAAATACAGGATTTGCTTTCATGTTCTTTCGTATTTAAAGTTTCACTGGTAACAAATGTAGGAAAATAATAGTTTGCTTGTTTAAGTAATTTGTTAAATTTTACATACTGCCGGATTGTATTCGTTTTCTTTAATTCAGTTTGAGATAGATACGTTTTTTCGATTATACTCGAAAAAAGAAATAAACAGTGCTTTTTTTTCGATTATACTCGAAAAAAACTATCTTTGTGGGAAAAGATTCGAGTATGGACGATAAATGGAAAGCTTTAGAAAAGTATAACCTTTGGGGTGGAAATACGTATCAATTGGGACTGGAACGGAAATCTTATACCGACAAGATTGGCAATTTTGTGGGGAATAACTTGGTGAAGGTACTTATAGGACAACGTCGTTCGGGCAAAAGTTATATTCTCAGGCAAATTGCTTCAAGTCTTGTCTCGGAACGAGGAGTAAATCCGGCTAATATCCTATATATAAATAAGGAGTATCTGGAATTTGATTTTATTGATGATTATAAAGCATTGGAAAGTCTGTATCGTTTTTATCGGGAAAAGCTTAAACCGCAAGGAAAAGTATATTTGTTTTTCGATGAAATTCAAAATGTGGATGGCTGGGAAAGGTTTGTAAACTCCCATTCGCAAGACTTTGTCGAAGAGAGTGAATTGTTTATCAGCGGTTCTAACTCTAAAATGCTTTCCAGTGAACTTGCCACTCTTTTGTCGGGACGTTATGTAGAATTTCATATATTCCCCTATAGTTATGCTGAATATTTACAGTTGATGCAGCAACCTGCCGGTCGGGCTTCTTATTTGGCCTATTTACAGAAAGGCGGTTTGCCCGAATTGTACAACCTGCCCACTGTCGAGTCAGAAAAACAGTATGTCGCTTCTGTGAAAGATACGATTTTGTTGCGTGATATAGTGAAGCGTAAACCCGTTCGTGATGTAAGGTTATTGGATGATATTTTTATTTATTTGGTGAATAATGCGTCCAATCTGTTTTCCGTTCAGCATATTGTTAATTTCTTTAAATCCAAGAACCGGAAGGTGAGTTATGATACCTTATCTAATTATCTAGGTTATATAGAAGAAGCTTTTCTTGCTTATAAAACAGAACGTTACAATATAAAAGGAAAGGATGTGGTGGCAGGTAATTGCAAGTATTATCTGAATGACTTGTCCTTTAAGAATTTTCTTTATCCGGGCTTTGCTTATGGAGTCGGGTATTTGTTGGAGAATGCAGTATATTTGGAACTTCGTCGTTTAGGCTATATTGTATATACAGGTTCTTTTCGGGATAAAGAAGTTGATTTTGTTGCTATGAAGGACGATAGAGTGATTTATCTCCAAGCAACTTACATGTTGGAAACGGCACAAACCATGGAACGGGAATATGCTCCTTTGCTGACGATAGGTGATAATTATGAAAAATATGTCGTTTCCATGGATGAGGTACAATTCCCTTCCAATGAAGGGGTCAGGCATATACAGGCTTGGAATTTAAAGGAAATATTGTAGGAAATCAGTTTCTCTTTTTAACATACAGTTTTTGGTAAGAGTTGTCAAAACTCTGATGATATTGTTTGTAGTCTATTATCCAATGTTGCTCACCGCTCCCCCGGATATGTAGAGCAGGAATAGCACCGAAGAGGAGAGTATAGTGGATATTATTTGCTTATGTGCAGTTGGCGCAAACATACGATTGGCATATCAGTCTGTATATCAGTATTCCGCTTATCTTTGCAGTCGCTATCGGGCTGAGTCTGCTTTCTTATTACTATTTTGAGAAACCGGCCAACCGCTGGGTAAAACGAATTTTAAATAAACAATAATAACTAGTTCATGGAAAAACAATTATCAGAAAAACTGCCACGCGTTGAGGTGGTGGATGCTTTACGGGGATTTGCAGTCATGGCAATTCTTTTAGTGCATAGTTTGGAGCATTTCATCTTTCCGGTTTATCCGGTAGACCAGCCTGCATGGTTGAATATACTGAATGACGGGGTATTCAATGTTACATTTACTTTATTGGCTGGAAAATCGTATGCCATTTTTGCTTTGCTGTTTGGATTTACATTTTATATTCAGTCGGCTAACCAACAGCGTAAAGGAAAAGATTTTGGTTATCGTTTTCTGTGGCGTTTGCTGTTATTGGTAGCTTTTGCTACGCTGAATGCAGCTTTTTTTCCGGCAGGAGATGTGTTGTTGCTGTTCTCGGTAGTGGGAATCGTATTGTTCGTGGTGCGCAAGTGGAGTGACTGTGCCATACTTGTTACGGCTATTTTGTTTTTATTGCAGCCCGTTGAGTGGTATCATTATATAGTAGGTCTGTTTGATCCTTCTCATACTTTGCCCGATTGGGGAGTGGGGCGATGTATAAAGAAGTGGCGGAATATACCAAAGAGGGGAATTTGTGGGAGTTTTTGGGTAAGAATATGACCTTTGGTCAGAAAGCCAGTCTATATTGGGCTCTGGGAGCAGGGCGTTTTTGGCAGACTGCCGGCTTGTTCTTGATGGGGTTGTATATCGGACGCAAACAATTATTTGTAACTTCCGAAAAACATACTCGTTTTTGGGTGAAGGCTCTTATCATTTCCGCTATCTCTTTTGCTCCGCTTTTCCAACTGAAAGAGTTGATTATGGCTAGTGAAAGTGAACTCATTCGCCAGACTGCCGGAACTGCTTTTGATATGTGGCAAAAGTTCGCTTTTACATTTGTACTGGTTGCTTCTTTTGTATTGCTTTATCAACGGGATAGGTTCAAGAATTTTGTATCAAATCTTCGTTATTATGGTAGGATGAGTCTAACTAATTATATCACCCAATCTATTGCCGGAGCTATTATTTATTTCCCTTTCGGACTTTATCTGGCTCCGTACTGTGGATATACGTTGAGTTTGCTGGTTGGTTTTGTACTCTTTTTGTTGCAAGTACAGTTCTGCAAATGGTGGTTGAAAGGACATAAGCAGGGACCGTTAGAGAGTCTTTGGCATAAATGGACCTGGATGTATTCCAAAAAATAAGGAACTCTGGGCAGGAGTTGCATATGCTATACGGAAGAGAGGAAAAGGCGAAAAGTAATTTGTCTTTTCCTCTCTTCCGTATAGGGACTGATTCTTGTTTTCCAAGTTTCCCGAATATCATAAAAAGGATATCAGTTCAGGATTATAATCAATTGTTTTTGCCTTCTATCTGAATTTGAATTGCTTGTCCTGTACGTTGCAGACATTCTATAAAAATAGAAAGATGATTGGTCTTTTGCATCAACTCACATATAATTTCCTTTTCTTCTGTGCACCAAGGTTCATAAGCACGTGGGAAAGTTTCACGTTGTTTATGGATATAAGGTGGAAGGACTGTTTTCTGAATGCCTAACTCTTGGACTTTTTGTTTTATACGGCAAATATCTTCTTCTGTACAATCATTAAAAGATTCTTTTGTAAAGAACCCCGGATATTTTTGGTCAATGTCAAGATTGATTGTAGGCTTAGATAGGGATTGAAAGGTTTTTTCTCTGCTTTCTAGTTCCTTTATCAGATTGTTGATGTACTCATCGGCTTGAACAGATGATACAACTATGGAACATTCGTGGCGGGAGTATTCTTTATGGCGGTTGGCGGATAACCAGTTGAAAGAACCCTCTATAAGTGTATGGTTATCAATGGCCAATGATTTATTGTGGATACCTTTTACTTCAATGAGGGTTGCGCCATTTTCTATTAATATGTTCCGTCCCTCTTCGGCACGGCTGAGCAACTGATTGGTTTTCGTATCATAATCTAGAGACGAATCGGTGTAGACTGTGACATCCACTCCTCGTTGTACCGTGTGGCGTATCAGCGGAACCAACTGGTCGTTTTCTATGGCGTGGATAGATATGAATGGAGATACAATCAGCAGACGGTGTCTTGCTTTTTCAAAAGCTTGGTGCAGAACCTGGATATGCTCTTCTGTGGTGGACAGACGAAGGGTGGGGTGGTAGGTGCACAGCGGAACTTCCTGTTGGTAAATAAAGTTGTTGGAAATCTCGTTGGATGGATCATCGAAAAGCCATTTAGCCATATTTCCTACCGGGGTGTTTTCTTCCGGATGGAAAATATTCATGTTGCCAAAAACAATGAAATGATGCTGAGCGCGCGATATCGCTACATTGAGCATATTGTATTTTCCATCACGCTCCATAAAAAGAGAATGGTCTTCGGGAGAGTTGACTGTTGAAAAAAGAACAATCGGACATTGGGCACCTTGCAGGGAATGTACTGTGCCGATGATCATATCTTTATATTTCTCATTTCCTGATATTTTTTGTATTTGATGCCGTATTTCGGCTTCTTGGGCTTTAAAAGGAGTTACTACGGCTACAATTTCATGAATAGGCTTTTTATAGGTCTTTTCCAGATTATCTTTTTCCAGTTCCAGCCAACAGACAATGGCTTCCGCTTCAGCCCGGTTGAGGCGACTTCCTGTTTTTCCAGGGCTGCTGTAACTGTTGATGTGTACATATCCTTTGGAAGGGAGGGACTTGTATTTTACTTCGTTACCTTTTTTAGGAAGTAACCTGCCGTGGTAAACATAATCATTGCAATAGGCAATAATGGAATCTACGCATCGTCTGTGTTCGGTCAGAAAAGCTCCTTTTTCACCTTTTACTGTAAAATTACAGCTTTTACGTGCCAGTTTCATTATACTTCCGGAAGAAGAAAGGAAACCATTGTTTTCTAAAAAACGGTATTTTTCCGAGGACTGGTTGGAAACAATGCCCAGATTCTTTAAATTAATGAATGAATATTCATCAGAAATGGACCATACAGGCTCTATTTGTTGAATATCACCTACTAAAATCGCTTGCTTGGCCAAACTGAAGGAGGGAACGGCAAGTTCGGGTGAAACTTGTCCGGATTCATCTACAATCAACAGATCTATTCCATTGTATAAAGGAATATCCCATTTTCCGTTCTCCGCATAGGTCATATACTTGGGTAGAGAATGGAAAGTAGAGATGAAAACAGGCATTACGCAAGCCAAACGTTTTAATCTTTGGGTATAGGCTTCTTGTGTGCGCTGCTTGCCTTCATCGCACTTGCTTAACCGGTGAATAAACTCGGCTTCCCGATAATGTATGGCATACCAGAACATTTGATACCGATAGCTGATATCCAGCCTTACTGCCATGTCTTCTGTATAAGGCAAGTTGCCATACTCAGGGTTGGAACTTATTTTTTCGTAACGTTCTTTGAATTCTTCTGTCAAAGTCCACTGTTCTATTACTTTGTCATAGGAGGGTAATGGCTCATGGAATTTGCGGATAAACTTCTGTAATATATTGTTTTCCTTCCGGTTTCCGTATTCTGTTGTTTCGGCAGCTTGGATACAGAGAATAATCTTTTTTTGGAGGGCTTGCATTTCTTTACGGAGAAATTGCCGGCATTTTGTTTCGTCTTGATAGTTTTTCTTGAAAAAGTTATTGAAGCATTGCAGATAGAATTGTTTGTACTCTTCTTGACGTTCAGGTGTATCGTATGCTGCCGGAAATCCATCCCCTTTGGGGTTGAACATCATTTTGTACTGTTGTTGCAGCTCTTTTTTCCCTGACAGATATAGGCCTAATGTATCCAGTTCGGGTAGCCAGCGGTTGGACAACCGGGGATGTGTTGTGTCATTGGTTGTTTCCGCTTTGAAATCCTTTAGGATATTGGTGATCGCCTGATTATTAGCTGAACTTGCAACTATAATTTCCGGCTCTTCCGGATTGTTTAGAATGTTATGAGCAAGTCTGTTTGCGATGACAGTTTGCAGAAAAGTGGTTTTTCCTGTTCCCGGAGGACCGTTGACGACAAAAATATCAGCACATTCCGGTGTTGTGTACATTGCTAGTGTTTCGCGTTGAGATATGGACAAAGGAAAGTCGCTGCTCATTTGTGCCCAGTGTTCTTGGTTGCAATATACTTTCCGGTTAGTTGGAATAGGAAGAGCGTTAGCAGATTTTGTTTGTATTAATAAATTCAACAGGGGATGTGGAGTGGTATTGTCATCTTTTAAGAGTTTGTCATATAGTGTGATTATGGGCTGTGCCATATTGCGCTCGGAGGCTTTTATGATAATGATTTCTGGATTATCATAGTAATTCATTGTGCTGAAAGTTTTGCCGGTTGCTTTCTTGAAAAGCTGCTCGCATGCTTGCCAATAGGCCTCCCATTTTGTTTCTTCAGTGTTAAAATTGGATAGTAGTTGATCTACTTTTGAAAGAGAAGCTATAGTGCGGTCATTGGCTGCATTAGGCTCCAAAAATTTACGAATAAATATTGGGATTCTGTCTGATTCGTTCTCGCATACGGTTAGTTTGCCGTCAGGCAACATGGTGGCAGTAATCAAGAAGGGATATTCCGGTCTTTCTGATTGGGAAGTCCAGCCGTTTTCAAATTCGGGCAAAAGAATACAAGGAGCAATCATTACTTTTTGTTTTTCATTGCTGTCTTCTGCTTTCCAATCAGGGAAAATAACAGGAATACTTTTGAGAGGAATGAATTTAAGTATCTTGTCATCAATGTTTAGGGTGATTCGTGGTCCTTTGAGAGCAATAGCTTTGCGCTCTGCATCTTGAAGACAAGTTTTCCAGTATTTTAGTAAGGTCTGGTCCATTTGTTTTTACGTTTGTGTGATGGAATAATTTACAAATATAAGAAAATAGGTGAAAAGAATACGGTAATTGGAGTAACATTCCTGAATTTATGATTTTTTTACATTAAGAGGGATTGGAGATGTCGGGATAATCATTATTAGCGGTAAATGAATTGGGATGAACGGAATAATGGTAATATTTAGTGGTGATGAGGCAAGAAACTTGCCTTTATGAAGCAAATGAAGCTAAAATAGACGAGAATTTATCTGTGTGGGGAGTGTGGATATACTAATTTTGCCAATAAATGAAACTTAAATCTATGATGAAAAGATTTGCAAATTTATTGGCTGTTTTTATTCTTTCTGTAAATTGTATTAGTGCCCAAAATCTAACTCGTTGGGTTAATCCGTTTATTGGAACCGGTGCTGTTCAATCCAGTCTTTCTGGGAATAATTATCCAGGAGCTACTGTCCCTTTTGGTATGGTGCAGCTGAGTCCCTATACTCGTGAAGCGCCTGATTGGGCACAAGCTTCGGGATATGATTATAATGATTCTATTATTTATGGTTTCAGTCATACACGTTTAAGCGGAACCGGTGCTTCCGATTTTATAGATATCCTTCTATTTCCTACCATGAGTGATAAAAGGAAATCGTCTTTTACTCATCAAAACGAACAGGCGCGTCCGGGGTATTATCAAGTATTATTAACGGATGAGAAGATTCAAGCGGAGTTGACGGCTTCTGTGCATGTAGGGGTACATCGCTATATCTATTCTGATGGCGGTCAGTTGAAATTATGGTTGGATTTAGATCATTCGGCAAATAAGGAGAGTTGGAACCGCCGGATAATTCAATCACAAATCCGTGTAGTTTCTCCTACAGTAGTAGAAGGATATCGTGTTATTACAGGATGGGCAAAACTGAGGAAAATATATTTCCATCTTGAATTTTCCCAACCAATCTTATCCAGTCAGTTACATGATGGCAATCGGAGGTATGAGAATACTCCTGTCATTAATGGTACAGAACTGTGTGGATTATTCTGTTTCGACAAGAAGTGGAATAATGAATTGATATGTAAAGTCGCTTTATCTTCAGTTTCCATTGAAAATGCCCGGTTGAATATGGCAGCTGAGGTTCCCGGATGGAACTTTGAACATATTGCTTTTGCTGCCGAAGCCAGCTAGGAGAAAGAATTGAAGAAAGTCATCATCCAAGGTACCGGTTTGCAGAAAAAGATTTTTTATACAGCTTTATATCACACTATGGTACAACCTAATACGATGAGCGATGTAAATGGTGAATATATGGCTGCCGATTATACGACACGTAAGGTAGCCGATAATGAAGTTCATTATTCCACTTTTTCTTTATGGGATACATTCAGAGCAGCTCATCCGCTTTATACTTTGCTGCATACCGACCGCATTCCTGATTTTATTAAAAGCATGATGAGGCAATATGACTATTATGGTTATTTGCCTGTATGGCAATTATGGGGGCAGGATAATTATTGTATGATTGGTAATCACTCCATTCCTGTCATTGTGGATGCTGTGCTGAAAGGTGTTGCAGGAGTGGATGCGGAAAAGGCTTATGAAGCGGTTCATAGCAGTTCCATCGTATCTCATCCGAACTCTCCTTTTGAAGTATGGGAGAAATATGGATACATGCCTGAGGATATTCAAACACAATCTGTTTCTATTACTTTAGAACAAGCTTTTGATGATTGGTGTGTTGCACTGTTGGCCCGGAAATTAGGGAAAGAGGAGGATTATGGGCGTTTTATGAAGCGTTCTGCTTTTTACAGGAATTTATTTAATGCAGAAACAAAATTCTTTCAACCGAAAAATAAGAAAGGAGAATGGATGGAGCCTTTCGATCCTTATAAGTATGGAGCCAATGGCGGCTACCCTTTCACTGAGGGGAATGCCTGGCAATACTTCTGGTATGTACCCCAGAATATACCTGACTTGATTTCACTGACAGGGGGAAACAAAGCTTTTACGGCAAAGTTGGATACCTTTTTCACAGTCAATCACCAAAGTGGTGAACTGAATGACAATGCTTCCGATTTTGTAGGGCAATATGCGCATGGCAATGAGCCGAGCCATCATGTGGCTTATCTGTATGCGTGTGCGGGAGAACCTTGGAAAACACAAAAATATGTGGCACATATCATGAATGAACTGTATAATGATTCCTCTTCAGGTTATGCCGGTAATGATGATTGCGGGGAAATGTCTGCCTGGTATGTGTTTGGCGCACTTGGCTTTTATCCGGTAAATCCGGTTAGCGGGAAGTATATTATCGGTACTCCTATGTTGGAGGAAGCGGTTATTCAGTTGCCTGATGGAAAGACTTTTACCATTAAGGCCCCACGCAAAGAGCACAATGAGATTTATATCCGCTCCATGAAACTGAATGGCAAGAAATATACAAAGAATTATATTACTCATCAGGATATTATGAATGGCGGAACGTTGGAGTTTGTAATGACTGCCTCACCGGGAAAATGATAACAAATGGTGAAGTATTGGAATTTGTGCCGGGAAAGATTTCTAAATGTTGAATAACTCCCTTTTATAGGTTACGATTGAAGCAAAAGAGTCTAAAAATGGCGAGTTTTTCTCTACCTAATGGGAGAGGTATATCTACTTTTGTTTCAGAAGAAACTATTAATCATGAAAAATATGAAACATTTTAAGACTTATTTAGCAGCAATGGCTTTGGCCCTTTCCGGATGCCAGAGTGCAACAGATTCCTGTGGAACTACAGAATTGTGGTATGCCCAACCGGCAAAAGTTTGGATGGAATCTTTACCTATCGGTAATGGGCGTTTGGGAGCTATGACTTATGGTGGAATAGAGGAAGAGAAACTGGCATTGAATGAATCGACAATGTGGTCCGGCCAGTACAATGAGAACCAGAACAAACCTTTCGGGCGAGAGAAAATGAACCAGCTCAGAAAGTTGTTCTTTGAGGGAAAACTATCGGAAGGAAACCGTATAGCCGGAGATAATCTTCATGGCAACCAGACTTCTTTCGGAACTCATCTTCCCATTGGAGATTTGAAGATGCAATTCATTTACCCCGAAGGTAAAGTAACCGGCTACCGCCGTTCGTTAAGCTTGGATGAGGCTATCAGCAGCGTTTCTTTCAACTCCGGCGGTGTGAACTATAAACGTGAGTATTTTGCTACAAACCCGGATAATGTTCTCGTACTCCGCTTGACCGCTGATAAGCAAAAGTCCATTACTATGAATATGGGATTGGATTTGATGCGTCAAGCCGATCTTTCTGTAGAAGATAACCAATTGGTATTTACCGGGAAAGTAGATTTTCCCTTGCATGGTCCGGGCGGAGTCTGTTTTGAAGGAAGAATAGCCGTTTTGGCTGATAATGGAGAGGTAAAGATGGAACAGTCTGGAGTAGGTATAAAAGAAGCTGATGCCGTGACTTTGATTGTTGATGTGCGTACCGATTATAAAAGTCCTGATTACAAGAAGCTTTGTGCTGATGGCGTGAAGAAGGCTATAGCTAAATCTTATGATGAATTGAAGCAGGCGCATATAAAGGATTATAACACGTTGTATAATCGTGTTTCTATTCATTTCGGGCAGGACGCTAACCGCGCGTTGCCTACGGATGTTCGTTGGAAACAAGTGAAGGAAGGCAAGACTGATACTG
>ULLI01006860.1_pt1 | contig 12907 bp, 9 predicted proteins | sample 1951351 | NCBI WGS metagenome assembly ULLI01 (sample SAMEA4835520, study PRJEB28245) | human gut metagenome | biome: gut microbiome; material: fecal sample | place: Denmark | collected 2008 | reverse complement strand
AGGACGATGAGGACGATGAGGACGATGAGGACGATGATGATGACGAAGTAGAGTTTGGAGAGGGAGACGAGGACGACGGGGAGGAAGAAGAGGATACTGTATATGACGGTACGGACGGTTTTCCGAAAAACGATTACATTATCGACGCGGACAGGGTCACCGCCGAAGCCCGCCGTGGCAACATCCACGCCATCAAGACACTGGCCTGGGGCTACTACAAAGGAGTCTACGGCCTGCCTGAAAACAGGAAAGAAGGCTGGAAATGGTACGAACGCGGGGCAGATAAGAATGACCTCTGGTGCCTCCGCGAGCTGGGCGTCCTGTACACTATTGAGGATAAAGGCCGTAAGGCACTTAAAATCTTCGAGCAGGGCATAAAGCTGGGCAGCGGGGACTGCTGCGAGAAAGCCGGAGACCTGTATTTCTATGGAAAAGCCGGCATCTCCAAGGACTACCACAAAGCCGGCGACTATTACTGGAAAGGTCACAGCATCGGTCATGCAGGGTGCATCGCTTCCCTGGCAGCCATGGCCTTCTATGGCAACGGAGCGGAGATAAATCTGGAGCATGCCAAATTCCTTTATCGTGATGCAGCAGAGAAAGGTCTGAAATGGGCCTGGAAGATGGCCGGTCTCTCGGCTGAGCGTCAGAGACATTTCGACGAAGCCAGACAGATATACCTCGAAGGCATAGAGCACGGCAGCTGGATCTGCGCCTGCAGCCTGGGACAGCTCTTCTACGCCGGCAGATTCGGAGAGCATAATATGGAACAATGCGCCGAATACTACCGCAAGGCCATCGAGAACGGAGAGGCTCAGGGATATGCCTGCATGGGAGAAGTCTTCTACGACATGGGTGAGTACGGTCAGGCACGCAGCGTCTTCGAGGAAGGCAGCGGTGAGGGCAATCCTGACTGCTCGGCATGGCTGGGCCGTCTGGATATAGAGCACGGCTCCGCAGGCAAAGGTGTTCAGACCCTGCGCAATGCCCTTGACAAGGGCTCATCCCTTGCCGGACTGTTCCTGGGCGACTACTACTATGGCCAAAAAAACTACTCCACTGCGCTCCAGTACTATCACAAGGCAGCCAACCGCAACGTGGGCCCGGCCCTGCTCAAGCTCGGCCGCATGTACTTCGACGGTGAGGGCACCCCGAAGAAATACACCACCGCCCGCATTTTGCTCGAAAGGGCATGGGAATTCGGCCAGGACCAGGCCGAAGCCGCCATCCGCGTACTCAAGCACTACCGTTACTGACCAGACGGCAGGTCCTCCCAATCCTAAACGCGGTAATACGTCGACACATTCCAAGTCAACGAATTTACTTCGTGGTGCACTGGATGAAAATACTGGCTGATATTCAGATGATTATGAGACAGGCTGCACATTTGCCATCTTTAAGAAGTGAGCAAATGTGCAGCCTGTTTTCCAATGCCTTGATTGTCAGGCGCCTCAAAATCAAAGTGCACCACGAAGTAAATTCGTTGCAATTTCACCGCCCAGAAGCCCACCGCCTACATTCGTGGCAGTATATCACGGCATGACCACCGTCACAGCATTGCCTTCGACCAAGTCCGAGCCATCGAGACCGACATACGTCCGATGATGCGGCTCGTGCTTTTTCCACCAGAACTCGTGGCTGAAAACGAGACGGTTCTCACTGCCGTTTCCCCAATCCAGGATTATGTGCGCTTGGTCATATTCGGTATCCCCGTTGAACTCTCCTATCTGAAGGTAATGCCGCCCATCGGAATCCTCTTCAAGGCAGACCCCGTAAAACATTGCCATATAGGCCTTCGTCTGAGCCACTTCGTCCATATGATATGTCTCACCTTCAAAACGGATACTGATATCATTGTAGACCAGTGAATCAGGATGCTCCGGATCAAGCATGTCGTTTCCTTCTCCGTCCTCAACATAGACATACAGTTCAAACGGTGCTATATCCCAAATCATCCATGGCCACGGGCCGTTGCACCCTGATATCGAAAATACCGCAAGAAGAGCAAGAAATAAAATCCCCCTTTTCATAACTATAAAATTTTAAACAAAAATAATCAAACTCATCAGAAATTGCACTTCCGGTAAATTTATTTTCCAACAAAGCGTGCGGCTATTCTATTTCTGCTTAAATTCGCATATGGAAAATTACTGGCATATCTGTACTGAAGGGCTCGTGAAGAATGTGATTTTCAAGAGCAGGGAAGACTATATTGTAGGGATGAACGCCATTCCGGTGTGCACACTGCTGTTCAATGTGACTGTGCTGGCTTTCTGCCTGATGAGCAACCATGTCCATTTCATCGTACACGGCGATGAAGCAGACTGCAGAAAATTCATAATCAACTACAGGAGAAAACTAGGAAAACTGGCTGACATCAAAGGCGCGGACGTATGTATGAAAATAATCGACGACGCGGAGTATTTGAAGAGAGCCATAGGCTACGTACTCAGAAACCCTGTATCGGCCGGACTTAAAATCCTGCCCATTCATTATGAATGGAGTTCGGCATCTCTTTATTTCAGAAATCCGATACAGACGGCATATGGAAGCGTATCCGACAGCCCAAGGACAGTGGGTACCCTCTCCTACCGTGAAAAACGCCGCCTGCTGCATTCCCAGACCAAGGAACTGGACAGATTCACCCTGACTTCCGAGAACATGATCAATCCGGAATGCTACGTTGATGTCCGTGCTGTTGAAGAACTATTCTATTCGCCCGCCCGTCTCATGTACTTCATCTCCAGCAAAGAGAACATGGAAGTAGAGCTTCGTTCCGACATTCTTCACAAAGCACGCTATAACGACGATGAGCTCCTTGGCTCCATCCACAACATCTGCCATGAGGTATTCCGCCGCCAAATTCCCGCAGAGCTCAGTATCGAAGACCGCTACCGACTTGCAGAAATAGTCCGTAAACGTTACGGCATCCCGTTCAAGCAGGTAGCCCGCCTTACCGGCACCGACCCGGAAATTCTCCGCCGGACTCGTTGAAGACAACGCTGGAACTTTTCCGCCCACTCGGGTTAGGTGACCTGTCGTGACTTCTCAACGAATTGACTTCGTGGTGCACAGGAGAGAAAAACCCTCCTGTAAATCAGATTGTTACAAAACGCACTGCACATCCGCCCTCTTTTGAAATAGGCCAAATGTGCAGCATGATTTACAAACTGCTGATTTTCAAGCAGTTAAAAACACGGATGCACCCCGAAGTAAATTAGTTAAAATGGCTTTAGAAGAGGTTTCCTGTGACCCATGGGTGATTTTTGCGTGTAATCATTATGTCAAATGCCGAATACCCCGGCATACGCTGCCGCTTTCTTCGCCAAAGGCAGCGGATAGGCACGGGAGGAAGAGGGCATACGGAAAAATGTCATGCTGCGGGACGATGCTCCGGGCATGGAGAGGTAGAAGGAGACAGAACCGCCGACCGGGGGTACGGTCACGTCGAGGATGGAGGCAATCTGCTCTGCCGACTTGCCGCCGGTGGACACGACCGCATGGCAGGAAGGCATTTTGGCCAGCAGGGCCTGTATATCCGTGGGTTCCATGATTTTAAGGAAGTTGTCAGAGGCGTTGCCACGCAGACGCTTGACCATGTACGCCGCATCGTACATGGCGATACCCTCGTTCCGGCAGAAGGCCGTTACCCTCTCATAATCGAAACGCCTCTGTCCGGGCACCACGAAATGCCCGGGATCTCCATAGAAAAGCAGCCCCATGATTCTCCACATGTCGTTCTGAAAGTTCGGGTAGAAGAACTCCATGGACCAGCGGGCATGAGGGGGTGGGAATGACCCCAGCAGCAGAACTTTCGCACCTTCCGGCACAAAAGGCTCCAGGGGATGTATCTGAAAGAGGGAGAATTCCCGCCGCATCAATTCAGGATCACGCAGCTTCTCCCTGAGTTCAGCCAGCCGCCGGGCATTCGGGGAGTCAGGAAACTGCAGCCGCATGTACCCGTTGTCCCCGTACTTGTCCAGCAGATGTCCATAGCTTTTCTGAAATATCTCATCTTCCGTCAGTCCAGGATAGTGCGCCCTGGCATAGAGTATGGCGCGGGAAAATACAGTATCGAAATCGATTACCTTGTCCGCCTCCGAGACGATACGCCCGTAAATGGAACGCGGCCACGATTTGTTGGACGACCGATGGTCCTCCACCGCTTCTCTCATCAGATGTATCTGCTCCTCCGAAAACCACTGCCGCAGTGTCGGGTCAGATTCCAGCATGCGTCCTGAAACCAGATGGTGGAACTCGCGGCCCTCACAGACTCCGATATCATGATAGGCCGCTATGGCATATATCATATCCGGATTTAGAGGGCAACCGTCAGGACCGCATTCTCCCTTGGCCGAGAGCTGCCCGTACAGTTCCATACTCTGGGTGATTACAGAAAGTATGTGAGTGCGGGAATGGGCTTTGTCATATGCGTCATACTCAGGCAGCACACTCTCCCTGACATATTGCTGCAACAAAGGATCTACCTCGCTATAGTTCTTCGGTATCACTGCCATGGGCATTCGGAATTGAGATTAACGGTGATGACGCGGTCTGGACGGGAACTGGAAATTGTTGAGATCCACAGTCAGCTGGATAAGCTGTTGCCATCCCCAGCCTCTACCCCTGTCATAGTGATGCACCGAGGCCACGCGCAGGCGCAGAAAATTCCGGAAATCATAGTGATAGGAAATCTCCAGACGGTTGTAGACGCCGGAAGATGTGCTGTAGAAGATACTGCCGGTATACAGATTGTCTCCATACATCACTCCGGCCATGTCCGTACTGTAGTAATAAGGCATAATGTTGTCCCCGGCATATATGGTATTGTATATCTCGAATCCATAATAGCCGATACGCGCCTCGGCTTGGAAACCGCCGGGCAATACATAGCCCTGATTCCTTATACGGTCATTCTGGAATGTCTGTATCCATCCGACTCTCAGCCCTGCCGTCATCCTCCGCGGCAGCAGTCCGCTAAGATCTGATGCCAGATGGGGATACAGCCAGACATTGTCCACCACCCCTCCGACAGATTCACTTCCGGCATGATGCAGCATCTTGAAGGTATAGGCGGCACTGAGCCATGGAGCTCCTGCCTGTCCGTAAGAATAGACCTCGAAACGTTCCCTGGTATCCCAGTCACGGCATCCTATCCAGTCCGCCACAGCCTCTATCCTCCACCACTTGCGGGTAGAGTTGACGAGAACTCCCTCTATACCGGTATTGAAGAAATAACTGTCATCGAAAAATGCCGAAGGGTAATGTCCGGTAACACGATTTCTTGGGAAGGCTCCTGCATTGGCTTTCAGATATTTTCCGTCATACTGCCAATACAGGAGCACATTGACGCTCAACTCCGGTGACGTTCTGCCGAAATATTTGGCTGCATCCACACCGGCATAAAGAGAGTGTCCTTCCCCGAAACCGAGTCCAACCTTGGGTGACATCACCGCTCCGAATATTGTACCTGAGGGATATTCTTCAAGAGGAGCATACTCCCTGTTGTCGAAACCGAACTTGAAATCCACGTCCCAAAGCAGCTGCTGTGCCGCGAGCGGACGGCTGACAGCAGTGAGTGCCAGTACAAGAGCAGTAACTGCGGCAAGGTGGAAAGACACACGCATGGACCTACTTCTCAATTATATTCTCATAGAAGAACTCGAAGACCTTGCGGGTCACGTAGTCGTCCCCGAGGTTGTGGGTATAGCCCGGCAGATAGAACTGTTCGAAGTCCTTGTCCGCATTGATCAGGGCCTTGACCACCTGAAGTGTGGAGGCAGGATCGACGTTGTCGTCCATTTCGCCGTTGATAAGCAGCAGCTTACCCTGAAGTCTCCAGGCATTGTCCACATTGGAGTTCTCCGAATACCACGGGCCGATGGGATATCCCATCCACTGCTCGTTCCACCAGATCTTGTCCATCCTGTTGTCGTGGCAGCCGCAGAGGGCCACTCCTACCTTGTAGAACTCGGGATAGAAAAGCAGGGCCGCGAGTGTGCTCTGGCCGCCTGCCGAGTAACCGTACACTCCTACATTGGAAATATCCATGTGCCTGTATTTTTTGGCTGCGGCCTGCATCCACAGAATACGGTCAGGATAGCCGGAGTCCTTCAGATTGCGCCAGCATACATCCTGGAACGACTTGCTGCGGTTGTCGGTTCCCATGCCGTCGATGGTCACTACGATGAAGCCCATCTCCACCAGTTTCGAGAATCTCAGATATGCGTAGAAATCCTTGAGCACGAAGGAATCGTGAGGGCCGGCGTAGATGTACTCGACTACCGGGTATTTCTTCTTGGGATTGAAATTGGAAGGGCGGAAGATAGTACCCCAGATATCGGTCTCTCCGTCACGGCCCTTGGCGACAAACACCTCGGGCATGGTCCAGCCGGTGGCCAGGAGCGCAGAGATATCGGCCGTCTGCAATTCCATCAGGGTGTTGCCCTCAATGTCCCTGAGCAGGGATACCGGAGCCATGTCCGGTCTGGAATATACGTCGGTGAAGAGGGTATGGTCGGAATTGAACGTAACAATATGATTGGCCGCCTCGGGAGTAAGGTCGGTAATCTCCAGCGAGCCGAGGTCCAGCTTCAGCAGATGCTTGTTGTAGGGGTCCTCTCCGGCAGGAGTACCACCCTTCTCGTCTATGGCGTTCATGCCGTTGGCAGCAAAGAGCACATAGCCATCCTCCTCGTTCACGTCGTAGATCTCGCGGACATTCCATTCTCCGTGAGTAAGCAGGGTCATCCCGCCTGTAGTGCCGTTGATACGGTACAGATGCCTCCAGTCGTCGCGCTCGGATATCCACAGGATGTCACCGCAGTCCATGTAGTAGCGGTAGAGGTCGTTATAATAGACGAAGGTATTGGTCTTCTCCTCGGCCAGGTTGCGGCAGGAGCCGTCAGCGGCGTCCACTGCCACGAGCTGATAGAGCTGGTGGCCGCGCTGGTTGTACTCGAAGGTAAAATACTTGGAATCTCCGCTCCACTGGCCGAAGCTCAGATAGTACTGGTTGGCGTAGGGAGCCGTGTCGATGGTCACCTTCTCTCCGGAAGCCAAGTCGAAGAGAGCTGGTGCGGCCTGGGGCAGGCGGTCACCGGGCTTGGCGTAGTCCAGCCAGCGGAGCTTGGGCTGAATCTGGTCCTCGGGAGCGGACTCACGGAGGGGTATCTGCCTCTCCTTGACGTACTCTCTCTGGATGGAGGCCACTTTCTTCGAGTCAGGGGACCAATAGAGCTCGGCATAGTAGTTCTGCTCCGTGCCATCAAAGCTCAGCTGACGCTCGTTTCCGCGGACAGGGGCTCCGGAAGGTGTATAGGAAGCCTCTGACCCGTCTACATCCTTGACCCACACATTGTTGTCTCTGAGAAATGCAATATGGCGGCCGTCGGGGGATGTTACCGAATCGGGCATATCCCAGCCGCGGCGCTCACGTGCGGGAATCTTCGAAAGATATTCCTCATACTCTCCGGAGGTTATCTCGGTCCTGGACTTATCAGAAGCGCTGACTACGAAATAATGCATACCGTCAGCCCTGCGGGTCTGATATACAAACTCTCCGGAACCGGTCCACTGGGGAGTCACCGCCCCGTCGTAGACAAGCATGTTCGTATTGGGAAGGGAATCCAGCTCTGCATACTTCTCGCGGAATCCGTCCGGAGAAGCAGAGGTAAGAGCCATTGACACAAAAAGAATAGAAAGTAACTGCATATCTGGTAAAATTTAAGGAAGTATTTCCGCTTCAAGCAATATCCACACGGTAAAATCACCGGTCGTCCGGTTCTTGAATACCCTTCGGTCAATCTCCGTCACGTCAAACACCGGAGTGTTCACGGTCTCTACCGTCCTGATACCGTCCGGAGTTGTTTCTGTAAGAGTATCCGCCGGAGCGGCCTTGGCTGCCAGCACTGTCATGGCGTTGATACGGGCTATCTCCGTCGCCATCTGCACGTCAGATGATGTGCCCGTGCCCTCGGCCCGGACCATATTCTCCTTCAGTACCGGCAGTTCCTCCTCCACAAAAGGGGACTTGCTGCCGTCCAGCTGCCGGTTTCCGGCGCATGATGCCGCCAGCACCAGAATGATGGCCGGAAGGAGCAGCGTTTTGGGTTTTGTTGTTCTCATTATCGACTATTTTTCCATGTTCTCCGGTATGATGCATGTATCCTCCTCCCCTGCTTCCTCTATCAGTGCTGAGTGGAAGGAGCCTTTGACCTGTATACCCTTCTTCTCCAGCCTGCGGGCCGTAACCACCACTGAATTTCTCGGTCCGGAAAGGGCCTTCCGGGCATCTTCGAACTTTGCCGCTGCCTTAGTTATCACCCCTCCCACCTCATTGAAGGTATTGGCGAAGCGTGTCACCCTCTCCAGGAGTTCTCCTGCCAGGGACATCACTTCCTCGGTATTTTTCTGCTGCCGCACGCGGACCCAGGTATTCTCGATGATCTTAAGCATGGCGAAGAGGTTCGACTCACCGGCAATGATAATTCCGCGGTCGAAGGCCTCGTGCCACTTCTCCCGGAAGTTCTGATAGTAGAGCTGGAAGGCGCCCTCATTGGGCACGAACATCACCACGTAGTCCAGGGAATCCCGGCCTGTGGAGCGGATGTACCGGCTGTAGCTTTTGGCCGACAATTCCCTGACATGGGCGTCAACGCTCTTGCTGTGTGCAGCCAGGGCTATGCCGCGCTCTGTCTCGTCAGCGGCATTGACGTATGCGATATATCCTTCCAGAGACACCTTGGAGTCGATTACCACCGCCTTGTTCTCCGGCAGGTAGAGCACCACATCGGGGATGAGTCTCCGTCCGCCGTCATCGGATAGTACCGCATTGCCGTCTACATCCTTTATCGTCTCCTGCTTGACATAATCCTCGCCCTCCCGCAGGCCCATGCCCTCCAGAAGATTGAGAAGGACCACCTCGCCCCAGTTGCCCACGGCCTTGTTGTTGGAACGGAGGGCTGTGGCCAGATTGTCCGCCTGCCTGCCCACCGCCGCCGTCTGCTCCATCATGGAGCGGATCTGCTGCTCGAGGGTTGCGGTATTCTTCAGGGATTTCTCCTTAGAGTCCTCCACGGCGCGGCGGAACTCCTCCATCTTCTTGCCCAGAGGGTCGAGAATATTCTTGATCTGCTCTGAATTTGCAGCCGAAAGGTCCCCGGATTTCTCCTTTAGAATCGACGAGGCTGACTCCTTGAATGTCAGCACCATCTTCTGGAGTTTCTCGTCGTACTCGCGGCGCATCGCCTCCGTGTCCGCCTTGCGGGCCTCCTTCTGCTCGTCCAGAGCTTTCTCCAGCATCTCCACCCTGACCTGGGCTACCTGCAGGTCCTTCTGCGCGAGCGCGGCCTCCCTCTTGCGGGCCGATGCCTGGACTAACCAGGCCACCGCCGCACCCACCGCTAAAGCTATGACAGCCGCCAACCAGACCATATTGTCCTAAAAACTGCTCTTGAGCCCGGTAGCGCGGTTGAACACCGGCAGCTCCGGTGTCGAGTCCTTGTCCTTGATATAGTAGCCGTTGCGTTCGAACTGCACGGCGATACCCGAAGCGTCCTCCAGCAGGCCGGGCTCGGCGAGAGCGTCCACCTCCTTGAGCGAATCAGGATTGAGATACGCCTTGTAGTCCTTGCCCTCCGGTATGCCGCTCATGTCGGCCTCGGTGAAGAGCCGGTCGTAGAGCCTCAGGCGCACCTTCTCGCACTGGGTGGCATTGACCCAGTGAATAGTGCCCTTGACCGAGCGCCATGTGCCGCTGCCGGGCTTGGTCGTCGGATCGTAGGTGCAGCGGATCTCGGTGATATTGCCCTCCGCGTCCTTGACCACCTCCTCGCACTTGACGATGTAGGAGTATTTCAGGCGCACCTCCCCGCCGGGACGCAGACGGAAGAACTTCTTGGGAGGCTCCTCCATAAAATCGGCCCTCTCGATGTAGAGCTCGCGGCCAAAGAGAATGGTCCTCTGCCCTGCCTCGGGGTCCTCTGGATTCTTAGGGGCAATGCAGTATTCGGTCCGGCCGGTCTCTGTCTCGGTGGCCGCACTGCACTCGCCGTCGTTCCAATTGGTAATGACTAACTTGACAGGGTCGGTAACTACCATGTAGCGGTTGGAGCGCTTGTTCAGGTCCTCGCGCAGGCACCACTCCAGGAGCGAGAGGTCGATGAGGTTGTCCCTCTTGGCCACTCCCACCTTCTCGGCGAAATTGCGGATACTCTCAGGGGTATAGCCCCTTCGGCGGATACCGCAGATGGTCGGCATGCGGGGGTCGTCCCAGCCGCTCACGAAACCGTTGCGCACCAGTTCCAGGAGCTTACGCTTGCTCATGACGGTATAGGTGAGGTTCAGGCGGGCGAACTCGTACTGATGCGAGGGAAAAATGCCCAACTGCTCGATGAACCAGTCGTAGAGGGGACGGTGTACGTCGAACTCCAGGGTGCATATCGAATGGGTGATGTGCTCTATCGAGTCGCACTGCCCGTGGGCATAGTCGTACATCGGGTAGATGCACCACTTGTCTCCGGTACGGTGGTGGTGAGCATGGATGATGCGGTACATCAGAGGGTCTCGGAACATCATGTTCGGATGGGCCATGTCTATCTTGGCCCTGAGTACCTTGGAGCCGTCGGGAAACTCCCCGTTCTTCATCCGCTCGAACAGGTCCAGGTTCTCCTCCACGCTGCGGTTGCGCCACGGGCTCTCCACGCCGGGCTGTTGCACCGTGCCACGGTTCTGCCGGATCTCCTCCTGAGTCTGGTCGTCCACATAGGCCAGTCCCTTCTTAATCAGCACCACGGCCCAGTCGTAGAGCTGCTGGAAATAGTCGGAGGCGTAGTATTCCCCGGCCCAGTCGAAGCCGAGCCACTTGATGTCCTCCTTGATGGAGTCCACGTACTCGGTGTCCTCCTTCACAGGGTTGGTGTCGTCGAAGCGGAGATTGGTACGTCCGCCGTACTTGCGGGCCAGGCCGAAATTGAGGCAGATGCTCTTCGCATGGCCGATATGCAGATAACCGTTCGGCTCCGGCGGGAAGCGGGTCATCACCGACTCCACCCTGCCCGAAGCCAGGTCATTCTCGATAATCTCTTCTAAGAAATTCTTCTGTACGGCTGTTTCCGCCGCGTTCTGCTGCTTGTTTGAGTCTTCCATCCTTACTGATATTTTAACGGCAGACAAAGATACAATGTTCTCTGAAATCCTGCAGATTTTTTTGTTTTTGTTTTTGTTTTTGTTTTTGCTTTTAATTAACTTTGGTGCGTAATCCTTAAAACTAAACGCCTTGAAAACCAAACTCAACAAAAAGTCTCTTGCGGCAGGTCTTGCCGCCGTGGTTCTCTCGACCGGCGCTTTCTTGGGCGCATCGATGTTAGTTTCTCAGGATGCTGAGGCAGAATGTGACATCTCGGTAGGTCCTGTAACATTAAAATGCGTCGGTGAAGCAGGAAAATGCGATGGAAAAGACGTTGGAATTAATGCAACGTGCTCTGGTTTGAATGCCGCAGAATTAAAACAAGCTGTTACCGAAAATTAAACTGATATGAAATCAGTTGTCATTACATTTATTTTTTCAGCAGTTCTGTCTTCCTGCACTATGGGAGATAGGACTGTTCCCATTTCTCAATTAGATAATTCTGTAATTGACAGTGCTCATTCCTTGATTCCTGAAAACATTGATTTTGAATATCCCATTACAGCAAAAAAGATATATGTCTGGAATGACAGCATAGTCGTTGTAAATAATCAGGCCACTGAATCCAATCTATTCATTGAACTATATTCGCTTCAAGACAACTCCATGATTAACAGTATGATTCATAAGGGAAACGGTCCAAGCGAAATGTTGGAAATCAATTTTTATTACCAGAATGACACCATTGTGGCAGAGGACATACACCGGAAAAATATAGCTGTGATACCGATTGACAGTGCTGTCAACCATAAGTATATACCTGAATTAAAGCAAATAGACATACATTCTCAATATATCCTGCCGTTTAAGGGAAAGCTAATCGGTGTCAATCCTAACTGCTTTATCAGCAAAAAGTATGATATCTATAACAACGGCGACAGATTCATTCTTAGCGACAGTAATTATGTTTATAAAGAAGATAATGAATATACTCATTCCACTTTCAACGTGACATACTCACAGATTATCTTATCCTACATCAACGATGCAGTAGTCTACATAAGTTCAAATGAAGCGTTGATAGAGCTGTACGACACAAAGCTACGTCTATTGAAAAAAATAACAGGCCCGCCAATGCCCCGTGAGACATTGTATTATGTTACAGGAAATGGCGCAGTTTCTTTTCTGAATGGTGTGCCCTACACTTTTATGGAATTTTGCCACGATAATCATTATTTTTATCTCGCCTATAATGGAGATTTTCTTACATCTGAAAACAACTACGATGCATCAACTTTCAACACGTACATCCTCAAATTCGACTGGGACGGCAACTTCATAGACTCATACTACATCGACCACTATGTCAAATCCATGTCCCTGAGCAACGATGGCCGGTACATCTACGCCTTCGGCACAGACCATGACGGTGAGAGCGTATTCTATAAATACCTGCTGAAATGAGACACCTGCTGATCATCTCACTCGGATTGCTCACCGCAGTCTCCTGCGGCCATAACCGGCAGAGCTCAGAAAGCACTGCCTCCGGGAGTCCGGACTCGTCGAAAATCCGGACTCTCGAGGCATTTCTCAATATCTACTACGAAAAAGCCTTCGAAGACAGTGCTGACGGAAGCACCACATTCCCGGATTTCAGTTCCGACTTCTATACCCAGGACCCTGAGAGCACTGCCCCGATGCTGATATTCGTATCCAGCCCCGACTGCTCGGCCTGCATCGCCGCCACCCTCGACTTCCTCATAACATTCAGCCGCACTG
>ULLI01010578.1_pt1 | contig 12946 bp, 7 predicted proteins | sample 1951351 | NCBI WGS metagenome assembly ULLI01 (sample SAMEA4835520, study PRJEB28245) | human gut metagenome | biome: gut microbiome; material: fecal sample | place: Denmark | collected 2008 | reverse complement strand
AGAGCCGTCGAAAGCATTGCCGGTAATGGCGATATTGTAATCCCCGTCATTTTCCACACTGTGGTCGAAGCCCGCCACGATAAAGCCGCCGAAACCGCCGAGGGACACATACTGCGTCTGCGCCATCCGGCCCTCAGCGTACCGGCAGGCCTCCTCCATAGTCGCCGCCTCGTAATACTCATTCACAAACTGGCCCGGAGCCGGAAGGAACTCATAGACTTTATTGACAGAGGCAAAGCTTGCGGACGAGCCTGGACGGCGGTACGTTCCCTCGGGCGGACACACATTGACTGTAAGAGTCTGCGATGCAGTGAGATATGCATTTTCCATCACCACCCTGACCTCATACTGCCCTTCCTCACTGCCTGTGAAAACATAGTCCGTCTTTCCTCCTGTCTGCACCTGCGAGCCGTCCACATACCAGGTATAGACAGCATCAAAGGCATTACGCACATCCAGTACGCGGATGAGTGCCCTGCGGCCGAGGGAGATATTGTACTCAGTCTGAAGGAAAGTCCAGGAAAAATCCACCTCGTCAGGCGACTTGACACTCACGGTAAACTGCACCGCATCGCTGCCGTCCTCATTGACAGTCTCCAGGCGCAGGAGGTATTCTCCGGTCTCATCTCCGACAAAAGTGTACACCGGCTCCGTCGAGACCTCGCTGCCGTCCACGCTCCAGGAATAGGTTGTCTCCAAGGAAGAGGCTACCGTCGGACGCAATTCGAGGAAAGTGCCCTGCAGTATCACGAAACCGTCCCCGGCTCCAGGCAGGCTTATCGTCGGCGGTGTAATATCCTGTACGTCTATCCTGATCTGCGCCTGAGCGGAACCTCCCGCATTGGAGACTGTCAGCACGATATAATACCGGCCTGTCTCTTCCCGCATGAACTCCAGCACAGGTGCGTCGCTTAGCTTCTCTCCGCCTTCGAGAGTCCAGGAGTACTCCGCCCCCTCGGCATTGCTGTAGGACGGGGATATGGTGATCATCCGCCCGGCCTTGACCGTATAGATGCCGCTCTCATTGTCCAGAGCGATGCCCGGAGCCGGAGGAGTAATCTCCTCCCTACACGAGAAGAGCACCGCTCCGGCCAACACAGCCATAATAAGAATGTAAATCCTGCTCATGCCCGTCCTTACTCAAATCTTACGGCCACATCGTCATAGCAGAAATACGCAGGCTGGCTGAATCCGTACCCGTTGTCGCTGTCTCCGGCCATGTTGAACTCTATTTTAAGGACTTTACCGAGAGCTGACAGATCCCACTTCGTCCATTCGGAGATCTGGCCATCGGCGCTTGCCAGGCTGAATTCGAGTGATGGCTCCACTTTGGCCCCCTCCTCATCGTATCCGGTCGCAATAATCTTGACATAGCCGTCGGGACCGAGAGGAGCGGTAAGCCCGTTGCCGTTCGACACGCAATTGGCCAGGTAGGTCGTCCACATGACATACATGTGGTCTACGATGCGGGCCACTCCGTCCATGAAATAGACGGAAGGAAGATTCTCCGTCATATTGAAGCCGGAGTCATCCTTGTATCCGAAATGCACGCAGAAGTTCTCCGAGCCGCCGTGGCCCCCGAATCCTGTCGACGGATCCTTGTAATACACTGCCAGCTGATGCTGGTAATCCCCGTTTGTCAGTTCCATGTCCACATAATTTGAGATAGCGTGTCCTCCGCTCCAGTAGCAGGTGGTTCCGAAATTCTCCGGCATGTCGTGCGCGAGGAATGTATTGCCCTCGTCGTTCCAGTGATAATCAGCGGGGCCCATGCCGGACTCCCCGTAAAGCAGCGTTCCGCCATACTGAGGGCTGTCAATCAACGCAGTCCAGTACTCACCCTCGAACGTGAGAATCCTCAACTCATAAGCCGCCTTGTCCACGGCTTTCACAGAGACAGTCACCATCTTGAACTCACCGGTAACAGAGGTCATTGATATAGCCACAGTTCCCTCCGTCTCCGCATAGGTATTCTCCTTTGCGGGAGCGGTAATCGTCAGCACAGTATCCTCAGCCATGGACAGAGATGCCCTCCAGCCTTCAGGCTTGCTTATCATGTGGTTAAGCATACCCTTTATGTGCACATTGTACGTCCTGCTCTCCCCGAAAGCGATACTCTCATACCCGTCCGGGGACAGACCGTCTATCTCAAACTCCACGCTGATGGTCTTGGGCACTGATATCTGGGTGCCGTCCACAAGGGTGAATATCACATTGTAGGCACTGCCGGTATAGTCCACATCGACGATAACCCCGGAGCCGCCCTGGCCCTCTGCCACTACTCCTGTGGACTCCCAACTCCGGCCTCCGTCCACGGATATCTCCCACATCTTGGTATCAGGATTGATACGGACCTGAGGAGCGACCGCGTCAGCACCCGGCTTGCCGTCCTCTCCGTCAACTCCCTGCGCCCTTACCTTCCGGCCGTCTACTATGAGCCATTCTCCGTCCACAGTCCAGTACCAGAGACCGTCAGTCTCATCCTGAGCCACTGAAATCACCGGCGCATTGGTTCCATCCGTACCGTTTGTTATCTCCGCAGTGGTCCCGTCCGAGAAATAAATTATGTAGCCGTCCTCATTGGACTCCACCTTGTCTATCGTCACTTCCGCCTCCAGGGCGTCGATGATTCTCTGCAGGGCGTCAATGTCGGAATTGATGCCTTTCACAGCCTCCTCAAGGGACGCGATCTTGTCGTCAATGTCATCAAGCCGGTCACGCAGTTCCGTGTCATCATACATGCTGCAGGCCCCTAAGGCGGCAGCAACAAGCGCAGTCAGCGCTGTTCTAAAAAGTCTTTTAATTTTTCCAATGGTATTAATGGTTTGTGTGTAAATACTATATGCGCAGGTATGTCTCCTGTGGTCACGGACCATTTTCGTCTGCCGTCAGGAGAGAAGCAGTGAAGGGTGCCGGGACTGACATAATCCTTGGCGTCCGTCACAAAAAACTCCTTTGTCACAGGATGTACAGCCAGGCCATAGGGTACCTGGATGTTATCGTCTGTCCCGTCAGTGATGAAGCTGCGGGTGACGACCTGCCTGGTGACCGTATTGAGTATCGCGTAAGAGACAGTCCAGTCATTGGTAAGGTAGCTGAACTCAGTGCTGTAGATATACAGGGAATCCCCGCACAGGGTCATGTTGCTGTTGGGCAGCAGATGGAGCGTATCCGTGCAGACATCCGTCCTCGTATCTATGATGAATGTCTTTGACGGGACATCGTAATAGTCTCCGCGTGAGGAGACATAGAGGTTGCCGTAGCGGTCAGGCTCCAGACGGTGCAGATTGATGCCCACCGGTATCTTGTACAGTTCCCTGAAACTGACCAGGTCTATGACGGATACCGTGCTGTCGTAGTCCGGCACTCTGTATCCTCCGGAATTGGCCACATACAGTTTGTTGCCCACCACGGCCATCTCCTCGGGCTGGTAACCCACGATACAGGAGTCCACTATCTCCAAAGTCGCCGTATCTATCTTGACCACCATGCCGATACGTGCATCCGGGTCTATCTTCACCGGCCCGGCGTATGCGCTGACGTACGCATACCTGTCCTTGAAAGCCAGGTAACGGCAGTTGGGCACGGCTATCTTGGTTATATGCCTGACACTCTGCACGTCCATGACTTCCACGTAATTGGAGCAGTTGATTACTGCCCATAGCCTCCCGCCGTAGATCTTGATGTCGTTGCCCACATCCCCGAGATTCTTGACCTCATTGGGGTTGCGCTCCCCGTAGATGTTGCGGGTGTAGACCCCGGTCGTGTAGTCGTAGTAGTCGAGCGATGCCTTGTTGCTGCCCATATTACCCTCGTTGAGCAGGTAGAAGCCGCAGATGTCACCTGAGACCGTATCCCAGGGATTGACCTCCACCGGCTCAGAGGGCAGCACAGGTAACTCGCCGCGGCATCCCTGCACAGCGGCAAGCGGAAGTATTGAAATAAGCAGAAAAATGTTTCTTATCCTCATATTGTAAGACTTAATGTTATCCTGAAATTGGTGCCTGGCATGGGGTACCACTTGACCACCTCGTACTGCTGGTTGAAGATGTTGTTGACCTCTGCAGTCACTCCCAGCTCGGTCTTTCCGATGCTGAACACCTTGGAGAGCGAGAGGTCGCTCGTGTACCACGGCAGGATATAGTTCACCGGCACATTGCCGCCCAGCATGTATCTCTCCCCGGTATAGACAAAGCTGTAATGGAAGTCCCATGTCCCGTAACTCACACTCAGCACAGCGGATCCGCTGTGGAGCGGCACGTACGGTATCTGATCCCCGTAAGTGCTGATCACCCCATCATAGCCTTCATCCTTCTTTGTTCCGGTAAAATCCTGCGCCTTCTGCCAGGTGTAGTTCAGCATGACGGTCACTCCGACAGGCCCGAAACGCATGGACGGCATGAGCGCGACATCCACGCCCCTCACCTCCACATAGCCGAGATTGACCATCGTCCAGACGAGCTGGTTGGATGTCGGGGTAGCGATAATCTTATCCTTGACCGTATTGTAATAGGCGTCCACACTCGCCCGCAGCCCCGCGAACCATGCATTCCGGAATGTCTTGTTGTAGGATATGCCCACATTGTACTGCACAGTGTATTCCGGCCTCAGATTACGGTTGCCGAGCTGGACATAGTACAGGTCGTTGAAAGTGGGCATACGGAAGATTTTCTTATAGAAGGCCCTGATGCTCAGCCCGGCATTCTTCCACGGCGTATAGGAGACTATCACCGTGGGAGTCCACTCGCTCTTATCCCCTGCCGTCTCCATACCGCGCTTGCTGACATCATGGACGTAAGTATGCAGCAGGCTGGCCTGGGCACTGAGACCGAAATCGAAATTGACCGAGGTGGCCGCCGCCGAGAGGACGGTCAGCCTGCGGGGCTGGATGAAATTGGCATTGAACATCTCCGTGCCGTCAGCGTCCAGGCTGTTCCACTGCAGGTCGCAGGCCAGGCTGGCGCTCCACACGCGGTTTATGGAAAACAGATGCGAGGTGGTCAGATACAGTTCCTGCTGCCAGTAATGATTGTCCATCGGCTGCACCGTACTGTGCGGAGGCATGACATAGTTCATGTAGTCATTGGCATATTTAGCCTGAACCTTGAAGCTGTAGAAATCCACCGCCCTATGCGTAACCGCCGACTGCACGAATATATTGCGGTCCTTCTGCCGGTCCTCGTTAAGCAGGGCTATACCGTAGTCCTTCTTGACCGCCGCCCCGGGATAACCCCGTTCCGACCAGTAGAAATAGCCTTTGACCATAAAATCCGTGCGGGGCATGTTGCCGAAAAGCCCGGCCTCCGCCCTTACGTACATTACATCCCCGTTCCTACGTACTTCCGTGGTGTCATATCCTCCTTCCCGGCTGTAGCGGAACTTGTAACGCCCTGACGTATTGAGGAATTCCACATTAGCGGAGGTACTGAGCCACCGCCCGGCCCTGCTCTCCCACAGGGCAGAGAGGTCGATAAGGTCGAAAGAGCCGCTGCGTGCCTTGAAATTGAGATTGTTTCGCTTACCCTCCCGGAACCTGGGACGGCGGGAGACCATATAAAGAGCAGCTGCCGACGTATAGTCCCTGGCCGACTGGAAAATATCGCTTTTCTGCCCGTTGTACACCGACAGGACCTCCATGTTGTCCATCGAGAACTTGCCCAGGTCCACCGTCCCGTTCTGGGCATTGGATATCTGGATGCCGTCATAGAACACCCCGACATGCTGGCTTCCCAGACTGCGCACATTGACAGTCTTCAATCCCCCGATGCCGCCGTAGTCCTTGATCTGTACACCGGAGAAATACCGCAGCGCATCGGCCACCGAATTGGACCTCAGCCTCTCAAGCTGCTGTCCGGCAAGTTTTTGCGCCGGAACAATCTCTCTTATCCGATCAGCTGTCACGACCACCTCACTGAGGGTATCCTCAGGCATCTCCGGGACTCCGTCCTGGGCCCGCAGCATAACCGTCACCGACAGCAGCACCGCAACAACAGGCAGTACAATACCAGTTTTCCTATAATAATCCATTGCCAAATTATTTTCCATCTCCCGGGGATACCCATGCGCCAGAATCGGCAGAATACAAGCCGACACCCGGCATTCCGACGGTTCTGAAGCATGGGGACTGTCTGTGTCCTGAAGAAGGAAAATCATTCAGCTATGCCGCACCCGTACTCCCGCAGGGCAGACAGTCACAACTGAAAGCAGGTCTTCTGACTTATTCCTCATCGCGGCAGCCTTCCCACCCTTTCAGGCAGTGGCTTAAAGATGACCGCGTGACTTCCGTCCGGGATGGACGTGGAAATTACAGCAGCGGGAACTGTCCGGGATTCTCACCCGGTTCCCTTTTGATTCCTCCACCGCAGAGCGGCGGAACGGAAACTTTCAGCGGTGCAAATGTAGGTATTTTTCTCAATAATCCAAATTATGTATGTCTGATGCTCTTGTCCGAGTCCTGCATACTAATCTGCCAAAAGATACTGTCGTGTGACGGAGCGCGGCTCGGACATCACTCCGAAGGGTACCCCGCTGTAAAGCAGCTCTCCTCCTGAGCCACCGCCGTAGGGGCCGAGCTCGATGAGCCAGTCGGCGGACTTAATCAGACCGGTGTTGTGCTCCACTAGGATGACGGTGTTGCCGGCGGAGACCATCGAGCGGAACAGCCGGGTGATGTGTTCCACATCCTTGAAATGCAGGCCGTCGGTAGGCTCGTCGAGGATGAATATCCTGCGGCTCTGGCCGAGACGGGAAGCGAGTTTCATGCGCTGGAGCTCCCCTCCGGAAAGAGTAGACAGGGCCTGGTTGAGATGCAGGTACACCAGCCCGACCTCCATCAGGGGGCGCAGTTTCTCCTCTATCACCGTACCGGCGAAATACCGGGACGCCGCCCGCACCGTCATGTCCATGACCTGGGCGATATTGTACTCCCCCCGGATTCTGTACTGCAGGGCCTCCGGCGAATAGCGCAGGCCGCCGCAGGCCTCGCAGACCGTCTCCACCGAATCCATGAAGGCCATTTCGGAGACTATCACCCCCTTGCCGCCGCAGACCGGACAGCCTCCCTTCGAGTTGAACGCAAACCAGTCAGCACTGACCTTGTTCTCCTTGGCAAATATTTTCCTTATGTCGTCGGCCACTCCCATATAGGTCGCGGGCGTGGAACGGAGACTGGCCCCGATATTTTTCTGACTGATGTACTCTATGTCATCCTGCTGCGGGCAGCTGTCCATCAGGCACTGGATCAGAGAGCTTTTGCCCGATCCGGCTACTCCCGCCACGACCGTAAGCACCCCGAGGGGAAAATCCACCGTGATACCCTTCAGATTGTGCAGACGGGCATTCTCCACCCTAAGCCATCCGGCAGGTTCCAGCGGAGCAGGGTTGAACTCCCGGTCTGCCTCCAGCATACGCCCCGTATCCGTACCGCTCGCCACCAGCCCCTCCAGCGGTCCCTCGTACATTATCCGGCCCCCTTCCATTCCGGCTCCCGGCCCCATGTCCACGATGTGGTCGGCGATGCGGATCATCTCCCGGTGGTGCTCCACGAGCAGGACGGTATTGCCGTGGTCCCGGAGCTTGCGGACCGAGTTCTTCAGCAGGGCGATATCGTGGTTGTGCAGGCCGACACTGGGCTCGTCGAGGATGTAGAGCAGGTCGGACAGGGAGGAATTGATGTATTTTGCAATCTTGCACCGTTGGGCCTCGCCTCCGGACAGGGTTCCCACGGCCCGGTCCAGGGTCAGGTAGCCTAAGCCGATCTCCTCCAGTGCATCGAGCCGGCTCAGGACTGCCTGCCGGATATCCTGGGCCAACGGACCGGCCAGCATGCTGCCGGGCACCGGAGTGCGCATCCATTCCGCCAGTTCTGAAACGGACATGGCCGTAACCTCCGCGATATTTTTTCCGTCAATGCGGCAGGAAAGCACCTTGGGATTGAGGCGGGTGCCTCCGCAGTCAGGACAGACTCCGGTACGCAGCATGGGATCCAGGACCTTGCGGTGCAGCAGACCCTCCTCCGAATTGATGATGCTGCGGTACATCCTCGGCACCAGGCCCTCGTACTTCGCGGTCTTGGGCCAGTTGGAGGGAGGGTTCTTCAGACGTATCTGCGGCGAATACAGGAACAGGTCCAGTTCCTCGGGAGTGTAGTCCCGTATCTTCTTGTCCAGGTCGAACAGACCGCTGTGGGCATAGCGTATCCACCTCCAGCCTCCCTTGTGGAATGCGATGTAGTGTATCGTGTCCTCATCATTGAGGCTCTTGTCGAAGTCCACCAATTTGTGGATGTCCAGCTCCCGTATCTCCCCCAAGCCGGAGCACCGCGGACAGCTGCCCTGGGGATGGTTGAAGGAAAATGTGTCGGAATATCCCACAAAAGGCTGCCCGACGCGGGAAAACAGCAGTCTCAGCAGCGGGTGGATATCGGTGTAAGTGGCTACTGTCGAGCGGGAGTTGGAGGCAGGTTTCTTCTGGTCAATGACAATGGCCACCGGCAGGTTATCAATGCTGCCCACGTGCGGACGGCCGTACTTGGGCAAGTACTGCTGCACGAATGAGGGGAATGTGTCGTTCAGTTCCCTGCGTGACCTGGCTGCAATGGTATCCAGCACCAGTGAGGACTTGCCTGAGCCCGACACCCCGGTGAAGACCGTTATCTTATACTTCGGGATACGCAGCGAGACATGCTGCAGGTTGTTCTCGTACGCATCATTGATCGTTATGTATTCTCTGTCTGTCATATATCTTATTTCCAAATGGTCAGTCCTAACCGCAATCAATCACTACCTTCTTCTATACAGCCCCATCCTCCGGGCACCCTACCTCCAACACCCCATCCGCAACGGCAGCAAATCGCGGGATTCAGTGCCGTTGTGGCATGCATGATTCAGCACACCATGCCCTACAGTCCTGTGGCTGCACCTATGCCGCCATCAGGGAGTGCTGCCCGGATCGTTATTCTCACAGACGGTTACTCCCAGTTCAATACTTTCTCTACGACTTCTCCGACTGAGGAACAGAAGCAGGGAATGGCGGCATCGGCCTCCGACATGAAACCTCGGGAAGCCATTGTGGTAAAAAGCTCCCGCAGAGAATCGTAGTATCCGTCCGTATTGAGAATGAACACTGGCTTGGAGTGCTCGCACAACTGCCGGCCCAACAGCCAGCAGAAAAGTTCATGCATGGTGCCCCAGCTGCCCGGCAGCACGATGCAGGCCTGGCCCAGCTCTGTCATCTTCGCCACGCGGGATGCCAGCTCCGGAGTCTCGACCATCTCCGCAAGTCCGTGTGCCCTCACCTCTATCCGGCGGTCCCTGGACTCCTTCTTGCCCTTGAAATTCTTCGGGAACACTCCCGTAACCTTTCCTCCGGCCTCAATTGCCGCCGAGGCCATCGTCCACATTGTGCCTACTGATGCTCCGCCGTAGATTATTTCCACTCCGGCCTGTGCCAGACGGCGGCCGAGTTCTGCAGCATTGTCAGCATACTCCGGCGAATTTCCTGCCGCCGAACCCAGATATACCGTAACTTTCTGTATCATATTGTTTAATTGATTATTCTGATATCACCCCGCTGCCGAGCATCTCCAGATTCTCAGGCTCGTACCACACTGCGAACTGCCCTGGGGTTATGCCCCTCTGAGGCTGGTCGAAGACGATGTACGTACCGTCGTCGAGGCAGTAAAGGGATGCCTGCTGCAGGGGCTGGCGGTAGCGTATCCGGACCAGATAGCGTCGCACCTCCCCGGGACCCATCCGGAGGTCGCGGCGGATCCAGTGCACCTCGTCCGCATTTATCTTCAGGGCCCGGCGCATCAGACCGGGATGCTCATGTCCCTCCCCTACGTATATCGTATTGGTCTGCACGGAAGTGTCGAGGACAAATATCGGCTCTCGGTGTCCTCCGATATTCAAGCCCTTGCGCTGCCCGATGGTATAGTACTGCGCTCCGATGTGAGTTCCTGTTTTCTTTCCGTCACTCTCTTTATAGTGGTACGCCCTCGCGAGGGCCTTCACTTCCTCCGGCTGCAGCTGACAGAATCCTCCGCATGCTTCCGGCACTGCCGTACCCACTTCCGAATCATCGGAAGAGACCGCATAGCCCGGATATTCCTCCAGGAGACGACCGTAGAAATCCGGGAAAATCTCCACCACATTGCCCTCCCTCGCAGCCAGTTTCTGCTGGAGGAACACCGGCAGGTCTACCTTGCCCACAAAGCAGATGCCCTGCGAGTCCTTCTTCTCCGCGCTGGGCAGCCCGGCCTCACGAGCCAGCCTGCGTACCTCCGGCTTGACGATATCCCCTATCGGGAAAAGCGCGGGAGCCAGCTGCTCCTGGGTCAGTTGACAGAGAAAATAGCTCTGGTCCTTGTTGTCGTCCGCCCCGGCCAGTATCCGGTATACAGGCTTACCGTCCGGACCTTCCGTCACATCCTTGCGGCAATAGTGCCCGGTGGCCACATAGTCCGCCCCGAGATCCCTCGCCGCCTTCAGAAAAGCGTCGAACTTGATACGGCTGTTGCACATCACATCCGGATTGGGAGTACGGCCCTTGGCATATTCAGAGAACATATAGTCCACCACCTGATGCCGGTAAGTATCCGACAAGTCGATGAACTCGAAGGGTATGCCTATCTTTCGGGCCACCATCTCGGCCACCCTGCGGTCCTCCTCCCACTCACATTCCCCGTGCAGGGTCCCGGTGATATCGTGCCAGTTCTGCATGAACAGCGCGAACACATCGTACCCGGCCTGCTTGAGCAGCAGCGCAGCCACCGACGAATCCACTCCGCCGGAAAGCCCGACAGCGATTCTCTTACCCCGAAGATTCTCTTTTATTTCCATTCCAGACATCGTTCCTAACATTGGATTTTCAAAAATTCTGTGCAAATGTAGAAAATTTGGCGAAAATTTATATCTTTGCAGCCGGGTAAGTCTTACACGACCAGCTCCCATCCAACCTCCCCAGGGCCGGAAGGCAGCAAGGACACGATGGTCGTAGCGGTGCGATGTAATCAGCTTACCCTTTTTCATATCCGGTGCTCCCGGGGACTCTCAGGTCAGTAGAAGTTACGGGGCACAACTGCATGCTGTTCAGCACCTTGTTTTTTCAGGCCAGGAAGAGCGCCTGTATTTTTCAATCAGCTGTATAACAGCAAATTGCAAAACAAGATGCAATTCTCGCGTTCTTCTGAGGTGGCGAAAATTGCATGCAAGTTTGTAATCTATTGACTTCCAGCGGACTGAAAAGCGAGGTGCATTTCTTGAACAGCCACAAGGACACAGAAAATGCAGGGTCTTTTTCCAAGAGACACGGGATGTCTCGCAGCAGTAGCGCGAGAGGATACCCAGAAGGCTGTGATGAACGGATTGACACAATATTTACGTATTGACAGCATCTGATTTCTGACGTTTTTAACCAGTGAAACGTTTTATTGTCAGGATGGAACATCTGTCCTTTTCCTACCTGCTATATTTGTGGACATATCATATAACCTAATACCCTACAAATATGGCTCAGAAACAAGACGGGAAAAAGAAAAAAGCTCCCAAGAACAGGAAGAAAGCGATGCGCGAAGGCTATCTGTCGTTCGACATCGTGGAAGTAAAACAGCTGTCGGAAAGCGACAGTCCCAATGCCGAGGCTTACGGCTATCTCTATCAGGCAGTGACCACCCAGGCAGGCACGGACAAAGGCATAGACGATGTCTATCCCGAGACCGCTCAGGAGACAGAACAGATGCGTGCTCTGGTCGACAAGGCGAGGAAAGCACGGGTAGACAAGAGCGACCAGTATCTCAAGTCGTGTCTGGATGATCTGGACGGGATACTGGACTGGTCCTCCACAAGGCACTGGAATTTCCAGTGGCAGGTGGTACTCGGAGTGATACTCACTGTACTGTTCCTTTCCTGGCGCGTGGACAAGAAGCAGGAAAGCGTGGAGAGCCGGCAGGATCTGATAGCAACAGTGGAGAACTGGACTGAGGCAGACACGACCCTCGACTGGGATACTGCTCCGGAAGATGCATATAATGCTACAGGTTTTGTCAAGTATGCTCACCTGAACCCTGTCAATTTCAAACTGTATTCTCTATATGAACAGAAATTCCAGTATGCCAATTCAGTAAAGAACTCAGACGAATATGCCGCCAGGGCCGATACCGCCCAGTCCAAGGATCTCCGTAAAAGGCTGGAGGAACTTTCAGAACAGTCCCTTACCACTGCGAAAGAGTGCAGGGAGGAATTCGACAGAATCAACAAGATGGATTTCAAGGACATACAGAAAATGGCACTTGATGAGTACAACTCATGGCTCAAGATAAGCAAATCCGACAAGCGAGCAGTCAGGGCCTGGAACATATTCTTCATCATCCTGATACCGGTGTATATCTTCGCCGAGCGTCCGTACGGCTACACCATCACCCGTACCAGGGCCGAGTCAAGCACTCTGAAGGGCATCAGCAAGTTTACATACGCGATGTCGGCAATGATGATGGGCAGTGCCGCCTCGATAGGATGGATCCGGACTGTGACGAAGTACAGCGACGGGCGTACCGAGAGTTCATACGATGCCGGCACCAATGCTCCGGTAATGATCATGAAGGCCGGGCTGTATATCGCTGCGTTCGCTTTAATCTGCGTGGTATCCTGCATACTGATGCTCTATATGACCATTCAGGGTCTCAGACGCAACTATAACTGGGCACCTCTTATGGCCAAGACCAAAGTCGCGGCATCCTCAGCCGCATCGAAAGTCAAGAAGGATTGATCTCTTTAACAACTATGAAAAACTTTGAAGGGCCGCACCGGACATATGGCGCGGCCTTTTCTTTGCTCTGAAATGTAAGCAGCAGCTTCCTCTATCTATTTGCCGAATACCGTCTTTCAGAAAATTCAAGGGATCTTTCCACCAGTGGCACCTCGGCATAACAAATAAATTTGCTCTGCTC
>ULLI01025012.1_pt1 | contig 13628 bp, 10 predicted proteins | sample 1951351 | NCBI WGS metagenome assembly ULLI01 (sample SAMEA4835520, study PRJEB28245) | human gut metagenome | biome: gut microbiome; material: fecal sample | place: Denmark | collected 2008 | reverse complement strand
TTCCGTGCGCGATGACGGTTCCGCTAATCTCATGTATCTTGATTATGCAACCATGGAAAGAATTTACCTGTGCAACCAGCCAAATTGCAATCATGATACGGAAGCCTGCACAAGTTACTTGCCATACTCTGCGGGCGGGATTTTGCCTTGCGTAATTGGGCAGAATCTGGTACTTGTTTTTCCCGGCAACGTACATGCCTCTGCTGATACATCCTCTACCGTCATGCCTCACTTGGAGGTGATGGGTTTGGATGGGTCTAACCGCAAAACCACATTTACATTTGAATCAAATCAGCAGATAAATCGTCCTCTGGTTACGGATGGGACAAACATCTACTGTGAGCTCGATACAGCAACGGAAGATGGCCAGCTAAAGGCCGAATTAGTGCGTGTAAACCCCGTCACCGGTACAAAAGACACACTTTGTGCCTTAAATCAGGAATGGATTAAAGGCAGTGCCGGATCTACAATCATTTTGCTAAATGCCAATGGTTGCTACTCTTCCTATGACCCTGTCTCTGGTGACAGGAAGGATATTGTTACTGTTGACAACGCATCCGTGGATTCAATGCTGCAGGGGACAACACTGGCATATAAGGACAATGGCTTTTTTTGCTTGATGGATTTGTTGTCTGGAGAGAAAACATCACTTAGTGGTTTCGCGGTTCCCAGCCCCGAGGAAGCTTTTGTAAACCTTGTTGATGCTGATTCAACACACCTTTTGATCAAGATTGAAACTGCTTCACATCAGAGTGGATCAAGCATGGAAGACGGTTATTACATGATAACCGGAAGCAGCACCCCTCAACAGTGGACTCTTCTGTACTCTTCCGGCGACCAAGACACCCCATTTGAAAGAGTTACTACCATTTCCAGCAATGAGTATCTTGTTATATCTGGTGAAGAGACTCTGCCAGATACAACTGCCAACAGTCACTATGTAGCGACAGGCGAAAAGCAGTATGTAATTATGTCCCAAGAGGATTATTGGAATAGCATCGCTCCCACAGCATCCTCTACACAATAATAACTGGAGAAATTATGCCAAATGCATTATTGACAATCCGAGATTTGAAAAAATCCTACTTGATTTCCGCACCCTCATTTCGTAAATCCATTGGAAGCCGTTCTAAACAAGCCCTGGCCGGGGTATCCCTGACCCTCGGCCCAGGGCTTTACGGCCTTTTAGGCCCCAACGGTGCAGGCAAAAGTACGCTCATCAGCATCATCACCGACACGCTAGCCGCGGATTCGGGCGAGGTGCTTTGGTGCGGCAAACCCGCTAGGGGCATTCGCTTCCGCCGCGTGCTCGGGTATATGCCGCAGCAGCAGGGGTTGTATGACAGCTATACCGGTCGGCGCTTTCTGGCCTACATGGCGGCACTGAAAGAGCTTCCCCGCAAAAGCGTCCCGGCTGAGGTGGATCGCGTGGCCGCGGCAGTGAATCTTTCGTCTGAATTGGACAAGCGTCTGTCCGCCTACTCCGGCGGCATGAAGCAGCGGCTGTTGCTGGCGTCTGCCTTACTGGGCGACCCCAAGCTGCTGATTCTGGACGAACCTACCGCCGGACTGGACCCCAAGGAGAGGGTGCGGCTGCGCACACTGTTGGCAGAAATGGCCACTGACCGCATTATTCTGGTAGCCACTCATGTGGTCAGTGATGTGGAGACCGTCGCCACGGAGGTGATTTTGCTGCGCGCCGGAAAAATCGTAGACGCCGCCCCGGTGCCGGACCTCATCGACAAATACGCCCCCGGCCAGGGACTTGAGGATGTGTACCTCGCAGTATTCGGGGAGGGAGACGGGAAATGAGCCTGCTCACTGCCGAACTGCGCAAGGTCTGGGGCAACCGTGTGTTCCCGATGCTGCTTGCCGTGCTGGTGACCGCTAACCTATTATTACTCTGGATGGGTACCCGTCCCACTTCCAACCAGCCCCCCGCTGCGGCCTACCGCGCCGTGGGGGCTGATTTGGCTGCCTTGGGTTCGGATATGGCCGCCAAGGGCGACTTGTTGCACAGCAAATTGGACGAAACTGAATCCTTGCTGCGGTTGGAAAACTACTTCCGGGATTCAGCGTATGGCAACAGCGTCATTCAACAAAATTACCGGGAGGAAAATGCCGCCCTGTTCGACCAGTACGAACAGATGTACCGCGACAAGAGCTACACGCTCTACACCGATAGCCTGACGATGGAATACCGTCTGCTCACTCAACTGGTGAATGAGTATGACACGGTGGCCGGGTACACCGACTTTCTGGAAAGCGTGCAAACCAAGGCAGGACAGTTGGCAGGCATCTCGATTTTCCAAAACGATGAGACCGGGTACGATCTGAAAAACATCGAGGTCACAGCAGCGGTGTATGCCGGTTTGGGCGAAACGGCCATCGACTACTACCCGCAAAAAGGGTTGTATACCGCCATTTCCTATGCTTTTACTGATCTGATTTTGTTGGCATCCATGCTGGTGCTGGCGCTTCTGCTCGTCCGGCAGGAACGGGACAGCGGGCTCCTCTCACTGGTGCGCAGTCTGCCCGCTGGACGTCTGCACACTGCGCTGGCAAAGCTGGGCTCGTTTGCCCTCTCATTGCTGGCTGTGCTTGTGTTGCTCTACGGCGTAAATCTCGCCTACTGTGCTGCCACCTTCGGTTTGGGTCCGCTGACCCGCACGATTCAGAGTGTGCCCGCCTTAATGCGCTGTACCATGCAGATCACGGTTGGGCAGTATCTGTTCCGCTTTCTGCTAGCCAAGTGGGCTGGGGCCTTTGTCATGGGGCTTTGGGTCATGCTGGCGGCGTTGGTTGCCCGCCGAGCGGCTGCCGGATGGGCTGCCGCCCTAGTTGGGCCGCTCGTGATGTTCGGCATCCGTGCCACAATCCCGGCTACCAGCCGGCTGAATGCCATCAAATACGCAAACCTTGCCAGCCTACTGCAAACCAACGAGCTGTTGGGGAACTACCGCAATCTGTATTGGTTCGGTGACCCTATCGGTTTACCGCTGGTTGAGTGGACAGCAGCTGTTCTTTACGGCGGAGCCCTGGCCTTTTCGTTTTGCTGGGTGTTCGCCCGCGCGCAACTGCTGTCTGCCACCAAGCGTGGGTTTCTGCTGGGGTTACGGCACAAGACCTGTGCCACCTATATTATTAAGGAGGAGGCACGAAAGCTGCTGCTTCTCAACGGCGCGGCGGTGGTGCTGGCCGTCTTTATTGGATTTGGCGTTTACCAGGGTGTAACAGCTGAAAGTTACATCGGGCCAGATGAAATCTATTACGCCTACTACATGAAACATATCTCGGGCCCCTTTACTCCGGAGACCTACGATTGGCTGGAAGAGCAGGGCGAGGAATTTGCCCCGATGCTCGAAGTCCAGCAGAAGGTAGCAGCCGGCGAACTTTCCAGCGACGCAATGCTGGCCTTCAGTTCCTTGCAGCAAAAGTACAGCGTCTACAGCCAAGTCATCAACCAGAACATCAACTACTATCTGAAAGAACACCCTGGCGCCTGGCTGGTATATGAAAGCGGATACAAGGAACTGTTCGGCTTCACTGGTCAGGCTGATGTGCAAGATGCGCTGCTGGCCGGATTGGCCTGTGCGCTCTGCTTTTCCGGGCTGTTCTCGATGGAGCGCCGCGGCGGCATGGAGACCATCCTCTGCACAACGCCGCTGGGCCGTAAACGAACGGTACGGGCGAAACTTCTAGTTAGTGCTGTCGTAGCAGTGGGCATCGCGGCAACTTCCTGCTTGCCACATCTCATTCAGGTACTGCGGGACTACGGTTTGCCTGCGATGTTTGCCCCGGCCATGAGCATTTCCGAATTTGAGAGCCTTCCGGCTATCTTTACCTTGTCTGATGTGATGTTATTCTGGTTTCTTTGCCGGGTAGCGGCTTGTCTGTGCATGGGCACAATGACTTTGACTTTGGGACGCATGTTCGGCAACTTACTTCCGGCCTTATTCACCAGTGCTGTGGCCTATTGCCTCCCCGCACTCCTGAGCCTCTCCGGGATGGAAGGGGGGATTGAATGGCTGGGTTTTTGGCCACTGTTTCATGCAGCAGCCTTTTTGACTACACAAGGTTATCGCGTAACTGATGGTGAGCCGTACAACTTTTCTTGGATTGTCATTCTACTCTTGGCAGCTGTTTTATTTATTTCCTGGTTTCTAGCTATATGTTTACAAGATTCTTATGCGATGAGAGGACGGAACCTGAAGAATGACAGATAATGCACAGGCATGGACCGTGTATAATTCGCTTATGGTGGATCCTTTAACCCATACTGTGTATTCCGCCGGGGAGGAAGTTCATCTACCAGAAATGGAATATCAACTTTTATATTATTTTCTTCAGCATCCAGGGCAAACACTTTCACGTAAAACTCTTATGCTAGCGGTGTGGGGAGCACCGCCGGGTTTGAAAACGCGCACGTTAGATATTCATATCTGCCAGCTTAGGAAAAAACTCAAACTGGGCAGTTCCTTGCAAACTGTTTTTAAAGTCGGCTATAAGCTCCGTTTGCCCACAAATAGAAATGAAGGAGAACGTTGTAACCCATGAAAACAGAAAACAGAAGAGAAAAGTGAAAAGATCAATCGTATTCTCGGGATCATTTCCGCAGTCATCGGTATTGTTGGTAGTATCTTTGGAATCTTTCAGGCTCAGCAGGCTGCTACGTTAAAAAACGAGGTGAACAGTCTTCAGACCGCATCACAACAGACAATTGTAAATGTTGTTTCCACCTTAGGGGATGATGCTAAGACTAGTGAACTAACCGAAACCGGTGACATGGTAGCTGCAACCGATCAGCTAATCAGTGTATATAGTTCGACAAAAACTCAAAATGCGCAGCTGACAAGTGAAGCCCAAACACTACAAAGCGAAAATGAAGCCCTTAAAGCACAGGTTGAAAACCTCAAGTCAGTACTTCTGAATACCTATTCAATGGATGAAGTTGATAAAGTTGTTGCCCAAGGCTACCTAGATGAAGTAGAAACGAAGCGGTTGGATAATTTGGAAATGCTGGATAGCGAACGCTGTGAACAAGTATCATCTGTAAAAGACCTGTATGGCACAACACACAGTGTTTCTTATAAATTTGATCCCTGGCAGGAAGCCTGGGCCAAATTCAAGCTGGATGGAAAGTATGATACGTTTGAAGCAAACATCGTAACCTCTGACGACACGAACCGTGACGCCAACATGAGCATTGAAATCTATGTAGACGATGTCTTGGTCGGACGAGTTGACGATATCGTTCGTGATGAAAATGTTCGTCCTATCAGTGTAAGTGTCAACGGTGGCAAAGTTTTGATGATCAAAGCAGTAAACACGAATTCTGCAGGCAACAGTTATTGCTACGTTTCCGACACAAACTTGGCTTTGCTGCAATGATGTCTTCTATATAGGTATATCAATCATAATTGCGCATTTCAAAATGCAGATGCGCTCCCGTTGCACGTCCTGTATGCCCCACATAGGCTATAACCTGCCCTGCCTTTACCTCCTGACCCACTGTGACACAGATTCTGGAACAATGCGCATACAGCGTAGTCAGTCCACCGCCATGGTCGATTTTGACGTAATAGCCATAGCTTCCACCCCAACTGTCGAGGGCGTTGGCGACGGTCACGGTGCCGTCGGCAGCGGCCAGGATCGGGGTACCCTCGGGCACAGCGATGTCGGTGCCGCTGTGGTAGCTGGTTTCGCCAGTGATCGGGTCGGTGCGGTAGCCCTGCGGCGAGGTGATCGTGCCCGCCACCGGCAGCGGCCATTGCAGGGCCCCATCTGCAAACACTGTATCCATACCGGGCGCCATGAGTTCACCGCTTCCCTGAATCAAACCACCCAGCAGTTTACCCCAAAGGATTGCGGTATCTTCTCCTGAGAGCAATGTCAGGTATTCATTCTGCCTGTCTGTAAAGTGATAGGTTTCCCGCATTTCTTCCGGTGTATGGTGGGTCAGTTCAATGATCAGAACGGTTTCGGTGATGGTTGTGGTTTCTGTCTCACCTTCCTCATTTGTTTGTTCCTCCTCTTGGAGTTGGCTTTCGGTGCGCCAATCCAGCTCGTTCATATCCCAAAGAACGGTGCGCAGCCGATCTACATTCTCCTCGTTCAAATAGGCAACAGTAGTACCGTTGGCATCACCCTCCGTTTGAGAAGCAAAGACCGCCAGGACATCCTGCCACACAATGGCATAGCTACCATCGTTGGACTCGATTTTCTGGCGGTCACATTCTACGCTGTTTTCGATTTCTTCCAACCGGTCCCGATATTCTTCGGTAAGCAGTTCTACGGCCTCTTGCACACTGATAGCATTCTCATCAGGGGACTCTGCTGCGAAAAAGATGCCATAAGCGGACCCAGCTACTAAGGCTATCAAACACATCAGCAGGATGATAAACACGGATACCCAGCCACCAGCAATCAGTGCAGCCGCAAGGCTCTGCATGGCAGTCATCCAATGTCGAATCGCCGAGCGTATGACAGCAATCCCTTTCTTGGTTGCTTCTGCGCTTTCCCCAGCGGCTTGCTTGGCCCGGTAGATCATTCTTTGTGTACGTTGTGTTACTTGACCTGCCTTTTTCCCCTTGCGGGCAGTATTGGCTGCAGTGCGGAGTTGTTTTTGATCTATATCAACGCCACGTATTTCCCGAGCTACTTTTTTGACCTGTTGCTCTATTTGTTTCTGAGCAGTGCACCGTTGCTGCTCTTGCTTTGAGGTGCCTTGCGGATTGGTTTTCGAGGGCTCTCGAACTACTGTTTCCTTCTCTCTCGGTTCCAGAGTATTCCTATACAGGGAACCTTCCTGATGGGGTTTATGCAGTTCCCTTTTGCGGGCGATCCTGTCTTTGTAAGCGGCACCTGCCTTTTGCAGCGTTAAAAGAGTAGCATCTTCCAAACAATTTTCTACTTGTTGAACACTATCTTCTTCCATCTCCTGTGCGTAAGCGTAGTTGCTATCGGGATTTGTGCGTTTTGCTGGAATCAGGTTTTCTTTGCTTTTCACCCAAGCCTCCCGTGCAATCGTTTTCGGCAATCGGGATCCTGTCTGTATTCTTTCTGCCTGGCCCCATGGTTTTTGCCTAGGTTCCTTATGTCTATTATCTTTCATTGAATCACCTGCCATTGAAATGGTTATAAAAAAGCGCTATCTGCTTAATTGGGCAGATACCGCTTCTGTCTATCCTGTTACGGATCACATTGCCCACAAGGTGTATATCCTCGGGCGATCAATTCTTCACGAGGCTCATCCGTAAAACTTTTGTTTTTTTCATTCATTTGGTTAACGCCTGGGCAAGCTGGAAAATGAAACTTTTTCGTGTGTGTATACAACAAAAAATCATAATCACACGCCCTTTGCCTGTCACTGTGACAAAGTAGGTGGCCCTTTATTTTTTTGTTTCATTCATATCATCCTTTCAGTTGTTCATCGGGCTTGGTGGTCATCAGGCGGTAGAGCTGCGTATTCCTGGGGAAGCTGTTGGTAAAGGGCACCAGATTTCCTGCGCAGCGGATCAGGCCGCAGCCCGCAGGCACGTTGGTGATGTATCCCAGCTGGGTGTCCGAGATGTTCAGCAGCTTGGCCAGCTCCTCCCGGTCGGTGGCGCTCTGGTTGAGCATGATCAAAAACTCCGAGTTGGCAAGCATCAGGCGGGCCGTGTCGGAACGCAGCAGTTCATCCACATTCTGCGTCATGCCGGTGATCAGGCCGTTGTACTTCCGGATGCGCTTCCAGAGCTTGTAGAAGAAATTGGCGCTGTACTCGTACCGGAACAGGATATAAAACTCATCACAGAAGATCCAGGTACGGTGTCCCCGCTTCCAGTTCTGGATCACACGGTTGTAGATGGCATCCAGTGTCACCAGCATTCCGATAGGCATCAGCTGTTCGCCCAGTTCCCGGATATCGTAGGCGATAATCCGCGCCTTGGTATCCACGTTGGTAGGCTGGGCGAATGTGCCCAGGGTGCCGGTGATGAAGAGTTCCGAGGAAAGGGCCAGCCCCTGTGCTTCCGGTTCCGGCTGCATCTTGAGCAGACGGTAGAAGTCTTTCAGCGTGGGGACCGCCCCCTTGTACCCGTTACGGACGTAAGGCATATAGACCTGTTCCGTGCAGCGGCCCAGGATGGACTTTTCTTTGGCCGTGACCAGCCCACTGCCGATCAGCTGCTCAAACAGGCTCAAGACAAACTCGCTCTTGGACACGATAGGATTGCGCTCATCGCCATAGGCGCGGTCCATATCCAACGCATTGATGTGGGTGTCCGACGTAGCCGAGATGCGGATGACCTCGCCGCCGAAGGCTTCCACCAGATGTCCGAACTCGGATTCCACGTCAAGAATCAGGATATCATCCTCCGTGGACAGGGCGATCTGCGCGATCTCCTCTTTGGCGCTCATCGATTTGCCGGAGCCGGATACGCCCAAGCGGAAGCTGTTGCCGTTGAGCAGCTGCCGACGGTCCACCACGATACGGTTCTTACTGACGGCGTTCTGACCGTAGTACATCCCCTTATGCTGCATAATCTCCTGGGCGTGGAACGGAATGAGTACCGCCGTGCTCTCGGTGGTCAGGGTGCGCAGTGCTTCGATGCGCCGCAGTCCGTAGGGCAGCACGGTGTCCAGACCGTCCCGCTGCTGCCAGCGCAGCGTGGAAAGCTGGCACAGGTGCTTACGGGCAACGGAGAGCAGCGATTCGGTATCATCATCCAGTTGCTCTTTGGTACCTGCCATATGGACGAGGGTGACCAGCCCAAACATCATCCTCTGGTCGCGGGTGGTCAGATCATCCAGCATCTCCTTGGTTTCCTTGCGCTGAAGTTCCATGTCATAAGGTACAATGGCCGACCAGTTGTTGTTGGCGTTCTGCTTCCGCTGCCAGTTGGTCACGTTGGTTTCCACACCCAGCAGCGTGTTCTGCAACTGGCGGGCGGCCTCATCGGTGGGGATGGGCAGAATATCGATGGACAGCATCAGTTCCCGATCCAGGTCGCAGAGCTCCGACACAAAGCTGCCTTTCAGGTAGCTGGCGAAATCTTGGAGGTAGAGTACACGGCCCACGCGGTCATCGATCTTGAAATGGTCAGCAGTGAACTCCATGCTGCTGGGGCACAACCAGTCTTTGAAATGTTGGCCCCTCCGGGCCTTCTGGTGGATATCGAACTCGGCAGCAGGCGGGTCTGCAGGACGGAAAAAGTCGCGGAAGATCCGCAGGCGCTCATTGAGCGAGAGTTCCTGCGCCACCGAGGACAGTGCCGCCAGCTTGGTGGTCAGATCGGTACCGACGCGGGCAAAGTAGGTGCGGGCTTCCTCGATGTTGCGCTTGACGACACTGATGGTAAGATACCGCTCCCGGACGATGCTATTGTTGCTCTCGGTGACCTGAGCGCGCAGCATCTCGTTGAATTCCTCCCGGTAGTTGTCCAGGCCATCTTCCTTGAGAGGCAGCAGAACAGACCGCTCGAATTCCTCCTTGTTGATCCGCCGGTTGTACAGAGTGATCTTGGCCGAGGCTCCGGAGGCCAGTGCATTGAGCAGGTCACAGTAGTCCAGGAACATCGCCGTCTTATCATCCTTGCCGGCGATGGAATAGTTGATGTCGGTGAACGACCAGGTCTTGGAGAACTGGTGGCCCACCTGGAAGATCCCGTCCGCCCAGATGCGACGAATGGGAATGCAGTCCTGCACGCTGCGCGGAATGAGGAACTTTACACGCTCCTGTTTCCGCGCTTTGGACAGGGTCTTGATCAATGGCGCCTCTCCTTACGGCTGCGCTTCTTCTGTTTTGGTTTCTTCATACGCATCCCTCCCTGGATTGCATCGTAGTAATAGCTGTTGTAACGATAGACCAGCCGCTTGGGGCTCAGGAGCTCGGATTTGCACCACGCCCAAAACAACTGCTCGGCGGTCATACTGTGGTAGGAGAAGAATCCGCAAGCCGCGAAGGGCGCGGCGGCCAAGATGCAGACCCAGCCGACTTCCTCTGTTCCCAGCAGCGGACGGAGCAAAAAATAAACGCCCACTGCCACCCCGAGGGCCAACAGTGAGCAGATAAACTGCCGGGTGTTGAGACCGAAGAAGATGGTCTCGTGATAGTCCCGGACTTCTTTGGGAATTTTGATTTCGATAAGCGTCACCTCTGATTCTAATAGGAAAAGGGGCAGCCATGCCTGGCTGCCCCTTTCGGTTTACTCTATATCTTCTTCTGTTTCCTCTGGTTGGAACGAACATCCCAGCAAGATACGGATGGTATCACGTCGACCATACAGCACCCGTACCACCTGTGCGGTGGTATGTGTTCCAATGTAAAATGTCACATAGTTACCACTGGTCACATAGCGATACCCGGTATCTACTCCGTTATACTGCAAAGGTGTCCCGGACAGCGGAAATTGCTCCAACTGGCGAATTGCCTTCAGGATTCGCTCGACAGTACGCCGGGCGGCTACTGGATTGCCCAATTCCGTTTCGATATACTGCCGGATATTCAGCATATCCTGCTGTGCCAACGGAGAAATCTGTACCTTCGCCATATTTCACCCCAGCAGTGTCTTTTCCACATCGTCCAGTGCGAGCCAACCTTCTTCCTGCCCGGATCGAACGCCACGGGCCAGTTCGGTCAGCAATTTGACCATTGCCTGGCTTTTCTCGTACTCCTGAATATCCACCACGGCATAACGACCGCGGCCGTTTTTGGTCAAGAAAACCGGTTCTCCGGCCGTAACATCCCGCAAGACTTCATTGTAATTGCGCAAATCAGAGATTGGTTTGATATTCGGCATGGAGAACACCATCCTTTCTGCCATCTAGTATAGCAGAATTTTGAATCAAATTCAACGAACAATTTTAAGAATTATCTTTCACAATCATAGCCCCATAATTTCCTTGACGATCCGGTCACACCCCTTCACCGCGCCGACCAAGACCAGCAGGTTGAAGGCCAGTTCTCCCACGTAGGTCCAGACGGCGGTCACCACCGAGACGCTGGTATCCACAGCGGGCGGGCTGGAGGACACGGCGGAGAAGATAATGCAGGCCAGGGCGATGACCACGCCCTGCAGACAGACTCCGGCGTAACTGCGCAGGAAGTTCTTGCCCACATTGGACGTGGGTTCTCCGGCAAAGGACGAAAGCGGAACAGGCGCAATGGCCGCATACATCCAAAGGGAAAACATCCGGCCATACACGGTCAGGATCATCACGAAGGATAGTACGGTAATGAGCAGCCCGCCGATCAGCGTCACAGCCCAGAGCGGGATGGAGTCCCAGAAGCCCACCTCATTGATGGCGTCGATCAACTCCTGAGGTAGTGTAACGGCGCTCATTCCCAGCACACCAGATTGGTTAATAACCGTGGAGACCATCCCCTGCACGATCTGGAAGATGGCCAGCATCAGATCCAGGCCATAGGTCACAGCAGCCTTGGCCAGGGCGAAGCGGATAAAGAGCTTGAGAGCCTGTTCGGGGCGTTTGGCCTCCACGAAGGTGCCACAGGTCTTGACCACACCGGCTGCGAAGAAGAGCACCAGCAGCCCGTAGCCAATGGCCTGCAAGGCCCCGTGAATCCCCACCATCACAGCCCATACCTGGCCATCCTTGAAGGTCTGCGGACTCTGGGTCAGAAGCTGCCAGATCTCTCCCAGCTTGTCATTCCAGGTGGTCAGAGCAGCGTTGAGGTTGCTTACGATCCAGCTGTCATCCACGGTGCATCACCTCCCTCCTGATATATTCCGGCGCATCAAACTCCGGTGCCAACGATCAGGTCCAGGATTTCTTTGGCGAAGGTGATGATGATACCGCCGGCCAGCGTCAGGAAGCCCTGGCTGCGCTGGCTGGGGTCATGGCTCTGCAGCGACAGGCCCACCTGCACAATGCCCCAGCCCAGCAGGATCAGGCCGATGGCCCGGATGATGGAAAAGATGAAGGTACTGAGGTTGTTGACAACAGTCAGCGGGTCGCCCTCGGCCAGCACCGGCGTGGCGGCGCAGCAGACCAGAACCAGAGCGGCATACAGCGCGAAGGCGCGGCGGGTCAGACGTTTGGTGCGGGGCATATCAATCTTGTTGCGATGCATGGGCATTCCTCCTTGGATAAGTAAACATGGGTTTCGGTTGTTCGGCTGCCGGCAGGAAATCATCCATGTCCAGCAGTTCGTAGTTTTCGGCATTGCCCGCCAGATCCTCGTGAGCATCCGGTGCGACGGTGTAGTCATAGGGCGGTGCGCCGCCATCTTCGGTGAATCGGATGTTCGGGTGCCGGAGCAGATTGTACTTCCAGTCCATGACCGGACGTTCCCCGCGCACAAACAGCAGCGCCTTGTCATTGGAAAGCAGGCGCACTTCGTCGGGGGTCATCAGGTCGCGGGCCGTTTGCTGGTGGCTGGTACTGCTGCTTCCGCTGCGTCCTCGGGAAAGGCTTCGACTGGTGGTTTCCACTGTTTCCTTGCCGATCAGCTCGGACACATACTTGTGGGTGCCTTGCTCATTGCCGCCCAGGTAGAGAAACTCATCGCACAGACCTACCAGCGATTCCCAGCTATCCTTGTACATGGACTTCAGCTGGGCAATGTTCTGCACAATGATGGAGCAGAAGATACCGCGGGAACGCATGGTCGCCAGTGCTGACTGGAAGCTATCCTTGGGCAGTGAAATGTTGGGGAATTCGTCCATCAGGCAGTGGACCGGCACCGGGAGCCTTCCCCGATGTACACGGTCCGCCTGGTAGAAAAGCGTCTGGATCAGCTGGGTGTAGACCATACCCACCAGATAGTTCAGGCTCTTGTCGGAATCTGGAATGCAGCAGAACAGGGCCACCCGGCGTTCTCCCAAATCGTCCAGATGCAGTTCATCGGTCATGGTCAGCCGGGCAATCTGCGGCAGGTTGAAGGCAGCAAGCCGGACCCCGACACTCACCAGGATGGACTTTGCGGTTTTGCCGGCGGCCTGCTTGTAAATGCCATATTGCTTGACCGCAATGCTTTCCGGGTCACGCATGGCCAGACGCTCGAAGAGGATATCCAGAGGCGACTCGAAGTTCTCGTCCTCCTCCTTGACTTGGGCACTCCCCAGCAGTTCCATAACCATGCCGAAGTTTTGTTCCTCCGGTGGAGCCTCATGCAGCAGATACAGCATAAGAGCCTGGAGCAATGCAGTCTCAGATTTTTCCCAAAACGGGTCGGAGCTCTGCGCATGGGGCGGCGTGGTGTTTTGGATCAGGTTGGTGATCAGCTGCAACACCTCTTTGTCATCCCGCACATACCGGAATGGGTTATAGCAGAAGGACGCATCCGGGTTGAGCAGATCGAACACCCGTACTTCATATCCCGCTCGTTTGAGAAAGCCGCCAGTCTTGCGCAGAATTTCTCCTTTGGGATCTGTGATGACCATGGAACAGCCAGCTTCCAGCACATTGGGAACTGCATACGTCCGGGTCTTGCCGGTGCCGGAGCCGCCCACAACGAGTACGTTGGTATTGTGCTTGTGCTTATAGCCATCCACACCGATGCGGATGTTGCGCGTCATCAGGAGGTTTGGGCCTTGGGTATCGCGGTAACGGCGGTTGAGTTCTTTGGCGTTCCCCCAGCGGGCAGAGCCGTGTTCCTCCCCGGGGCGCGTGTTACGGTGTTC